>QWCJ01000171.1_pt1 | contig 26309 bp, 22 predicted proteins | sample 1972501 | NCBI WGS metagenome assembly QWCJ01 (sample SAMN09866711, study PRJNA288562) | Human vaginal metagenome isolate term2_vaginal, whole genome shotgun... | isolation source: vagina | host: Homo sapiens | place: USA: California
ACTTCTCCTGCGCTTCCTCTTCACCAATGCCCATGACATCGAAGACGCGCTTCTGCACATCCTGGTCGTGGATACGGATGGAGCCGCCGCCAATCTCGTTGCCGTTGCAGACGATGTCATAGGCGTAGGCCAAGGCCTCTCCCGGATTCTCATCAAAGTTATCCAGGTACTCCGGCTTCGGCGAGGTAAAGGCGTGGTGGACAGCCGTCCACTTGGAGTGACCCAGAGCCACATCACCCGAAGCGGTGGCATCGGCGGCCGGCTCGAAGAGCGGTGCGTCCACGACCCAGGTGAAGGCCCAGTCGCCGTCCTTGATAAGGTCCAGCTTCTTTGCGATCTCACCGCGCGCAGCGCCCAGCAAAGCACGGGAAGACTTTACGTCACCGGCGGCAAAGAAGATGGCGTCGCCCGGCTTAGCACCGACGTGCTCGGCAATGCCCTCGCGCTCGGCGTCAGTAATGTTTTTGGCCACTGGGCCGCCCAGGGTGCCGTCCTCGGCGATGGTGATATAAGCCAGGCCCTTCGCACCGCGCTGCTTTGCCCATTCCTGCCACGCATCGAACTGGCGGCGCGGCTGGGAGGCTCCGCCTTCCATGACGACAGCACCGACGTATTCGTTCTGGAAGACACGGAAGGTGGTGTCCTTGAAGAAGTCGGTGCACTCCACGATCTTGATGTCGAAGCGCAGATCCGGCTTGTCAGATCCGTAGTACTTCATGGCATCGGCGTAGGTCATGCGCGGGATGGGCGTCTTAATCTCGTAGCCGATCAGCTTCCAGAGAGCGGATACAATCTCTTCCGCTAGTGCAATAACATCGTCCTGGTCTACGAAGGACATTTCGACGTCGAGCTGCGTAAATTCAGGCTGGCGGTCCGCGCGGAAGTCCTCATCGCGGTAGCAGCGAGCAATCTGGTAGTAGCGCTCCATGCCGGCCACCATGAGCAGCTGCTTAAAAAGCTGCGGAGACTGCGGGAGTGCGTACCAGCTGCCCGGCTTGAGGCGGGCGGGCACGAGGAAGTCACGAGCGCCCTCCGGGGTGGAACGGGTCAGGGTCGGGGTTTCAATCTCAGTAAAGTCGTGGTTGTCCAGAACTTCGCGGGCGGCGCGGTTAGCGGCGGAGCGCAGGCGCAGAGCCTCGTGCTGACGCTCGCGGCGCAGGTCCAAGTAACGGTACTTCAGACGGGTCTCTTCACCGACTTCACCAGAAGAAGACGGATCATCAATCTGGAACGGCAGCGCTGCGGACTTGTTGAGCACCTCCAGGTCCGAGACGTTAACCTCAATCTCACCAGATGCCAGGTTTGCGTTAGCCGAACCTTCCGGGCGCGGCTCCACTACGCCGGTAACCTTGACGCAGTATTCAGAACGCAGATCGTGGGCGCGCTCAGCTACCTCAGATTCGCGGAAAACCACCTGGGCAACGCCAGAGCGGTCACGCAGATCAATGAAGATAACCCCGCCATGGTCGCGACGGCGAGCGACCCAACCCGTCAGGGTGACGGTCTCCCCTGCCATCTCCTTGCGCAGTTCGCCTGCCAAATGTGTACGCAGCACTCTCGTTCAATCCCTTCTCATTGTTGACGCTCGCACCCACACACGCCACGCGTAGACAGCACGCGCCGAGGGATGCAAGTACTTGAACGGCCCAAGTCTACCGCCCACACCGGACTTGCACAGCGCTAGGGTGAGCACCGTGTGCTTAACAGCAGTCCACTTATCGAGCAGACAGCACCTACGGCTTGTGGCAAAATCTCTGGCATGACTTTTAAATCTGGCGCCAATTTTGATGGTAAGCGAGCTAGCTCCGGCGGTGGAGGCCGCGGCGGCATGATCGCTACCGGCGGCGGCATTGGCTCTCTCCTTCTCATTGGTCTCTATCTACTCCTCGGCGGCGATCCCGGCGCCATCACCGAAAGCGATCCCCAGACCGACCAGACCCAGGTGGGACCAGAGGAAAGCGGCGAAGACGCATTTGCGCACTGCCAAACTGCTGAGGACGGCAATAAGTACGACGATTGCCGCGTCATGTTCGCCGCCCAGTCCGTCGACAAGGTCTGGGCCCAGCAGTTGCCGGATCAGGCAGGCATCGAGTACGTCGAGCCGGGCCGCGTCATCTTCAACAACACCACCATGTCGGGCTGCGGCCAGGCTTCAGGCGCTACGGGCCCGTTCTACTGCCCAGCGGATGAGTCGGCCTACTTCGACACGGCCTTCTTTGATCAGCTCCGCAATTTCGGCGGCGAGAATGCTCCTCTGGCCCAGATGTACATCGTGGCCCACGAATTTGGCCACCACATTCAAAAACTGGAAGCCACGCTCAGCTTGTCCAACTACAACGAGCCTGGCGAGGATTCCAACGCTGTGAAGATTGAGCTGCAAGCTGATTGCTATGCCGGCCTCTGGGCGCACTACGCCGATGAGGGCGAAGACGCTTTGCTCGAAACGATTACTGAACAACAAGTAACCGATGCCGTGAACACCGCTCGTGCTGTAGGCGATGACAACATCCAGCGCCGCTCGGGCGGCGAAGTACGCCCGGACATGTGGACGCACGGCTCCTCCGAGGACCGCGCTCAGGCCTTCCTCGCTGGATATAACACCGGCAAGATGGAACAGTGCGACACCTTGGGCCGAGGCGTCTATAAGTCTTAATACTGCGCTTAAAAGGTGCTAGTGCGGCCGATGAAAGGTCGCACCACCCCCAAATGTGCCAGAAAAGTGCAGATTAAATTCAAATACATGAAGTGTTTACCTGCCGGCAATCTTGATGCTTTACCCTGATCAAGTTCCCGCCGGATTGTGGTGGGATCCGCTCTGTCTTTAAAAGCATAAAAGAACCGTGCGTGATGCCATCACCCTGCACCGCGACAGGCACATTATCCCCTGCTTTCACGGCGCATTCGCCCTGCCTGTGGCAGCCCGCGCTTCCTCATCACGCAGCGTTCTCTTCATGAAAGGAACGACGTTTTGAGCACCGCCACGCCGACGATGCCTGACCTCGAATCGATGAATGGCAAGAACAAGGACTGGATTTGGCACTTGTTCTTCGGCGCCATCACCGCTGTCACGCTGATCTTCTTCATCATTTGGAGCAACGGAGAAGTTGCTGAGGGGGCTAATCGCGTAGTCCTGATTACAGCGATCATCTTCGCCCTATTCATGGCCTTCAACATTGGCGGCAATGACGTCGCCAACTCCTTCGGTACCTCCGTGGGTGCAGGAACCTTGTCGATGAAGCAGGCCCTCGCGGTCGCTGCAGTCTTCGAGGTATCCGGTGCCATCCTCGCTGGCGGTGAGGTGACGGATACCGTCCGTTCCGGCATCGTGGACCTTGATGCAATTGACGGTCTAGACCCGATGGAGTTCGTCTACATCATGATGGCATCGCTCCTAGGCGCCGCCATCTGGCTACTCGTCGCCACCCGGATGGGCTGGCCGGTTTCTACGACCCACTCCATCGTCGGCGGTATCGTCGGCGCTGCACTGACCGTCGGCTTCATCACCGGCAAGGGTGGCATGGACATGGTGCAGTGGGGCGGAATCGGCACCATTGCCTTCTCCTGGGTCCTTTCCCCAGTTCTTGGTGGCATTGCCGCCTTCCTTCTCTTCAAGTGGATCAAGTCCTCCATCTTGGTGTACAACGACGCTGCGGACGAACGCCTGCGTGAGATCAAGGTTCGTCGCTCGGCACTACGCAAGGAGCACAAGACCCGCTTCGAGCGCATGAATGAGCTGCAGCAGATTTCCTACACCAACGCCATGGCTCGTGATGCTGCTCTCACAGCGGAAGATGATTATGACCCAGAGGCTCTCGAGTCCGACTACTACCGGGACTTGCATAACCTCAACAAGGATCTTGAGGACATCAATGCGCACCGCGCCCTGGAGAACTGGGTCCCACTGCTGGCTGCTTTGGGCGCCATCATTATTTCCGCGATGATGCTTTTCAAGGGGTTGAAGAACACCGGCGTTGACTTCTCCACCCTGGAGAACTTCCTGGTTATGGGCATGGTAGGCGCCGTGGTCTGGATGGCTGTGTTTATCTTCGCCCGCTCCCTGAAGAAGAAGTCCCTGTCACGCTCGACCTTCCTTCTCTTCTCGTGGATGCAGGTCTTTACTGCTTCGGCCTTCGCGTTCTCACATGGCTCGAACGATATCGCTAACGCTATTGGCCCCTTCGCCGCCGTCTTCGACGTCCTGCGGACGAACCAGATTTCCGATGAAGTCACTGTCCCTCTCCCGGTCATGGTGGCCATGGGTATCGCCCTGATTTCTGGCCTCTGGTTCATCGGCCGCTTCGTTATCCAGACGGTCGGTTCGGGCCTGACTCAGATGCACCCCTCCTCCGGTTTCGCCGCTGAACTGGCCGCCGCTGCCGTCGTCATGGCAGCGTCCCTCTTGGGCCTGCCGGTCTCCTCGACCCACATCCTCATCGGCGCTGTCCTGGGTGTCGGCATCGTAAACCGCGCCGCCAACTGGAAGCTGATGAAGCCGATCGCCCTCGCGTGGGTTATCACCCTCCCGGCAGCGGCAGCCATCGCAGCCGTGACGGTTTCTATCCTGCGCGTCGCCTTCTAAAGCTTCAGCGCATCACACGCGCACAGCACATAGTGCCCTATCGCCGCGAGTGCCCCAACAACCGGGGTCCTCGCGGTGATTGTGTTTTAGCGACCGGACACAGCACGCACTGCCAAATCCGTACACTGGGGCTTCATGAGCGATAACTCCCTGGCCAGATTCTTTTCCGCCTTCAACGACATTGAACAATTTCTCCGCCAGGCAATTGGGGCGAAGAATTCAGATTCTTTCTGGTGGATTGTTGATCGCGCACACGACAAACATCTGTTGGGCAAGCGCCAAGCGGAACAGCTGAAGGACTTTGGTAACCTGCGCAATGCCATTGCCCATGGCCGCTACTTCGACGGCGCACCCATCGCTACCCCACACCCACAGGTCGTCACGCAGCTGGAAAACCTGCAGCGCCTTCTCACGGATCCGCCTACAGCGCAGTCCCTTCTTTCTGACCGTGACGTAACCATTCTTGCCCCCGAAACCCCAATCATGGAGGCCTTACGGCTCATTAACCAGACCGGCTATTCGCAGATCCCTATCTATGATTCGGGGACTTACCAGGCGCTGCTGACGACCAACGTCATCGCCCGGTGGATTGCGGCTGATTTGGGAGACGATGGCGTGGTCAATGCGGCGTCGATTAGCGCCGTTCTGGAATTCGCCGAGAAGAAGGACCGCGCCGAGTTTCTGCCCCGCACAGCCAGCGCGCAAGAGGTTATCGATGCTCTCACAGAGGCCACCGTAGATGGCGTCCGTGCCAGCGCAGTCCTCCTCACCGAGCATGGAAAGGCTTCGCAGCGTCCGCTGGCTATCGCGACACCGGGGGATCTCGCAGTGTTGGTCGACGCCCTCGAATGGGAATAATCTCCTGGTACATTATTGTTGACACGTCACAGAAGGGAGATTGGCATGCAATTCGGAGTTTTCAGCATTGGTGACGTCACGCAAGACCCCACCACCGGCCGCACCCCCACCGAGGCCGAGCGCATCCGCGCGATAACGGAAATCGCGCTCAAGGCGGAGGAGGTAGGGCTCGATATTTTCGCCACCGGCGAGCACCACAACCCACCTTTCGTCCCATCGGCACCCACCACTCACCTGGCCTATATCGCGGCACAGACAAAGAACCTTCAACTCTCCACTGCCACCACGCTGATCACTACCAACGACCCCGTCCGCCTCGCGGAGGACTACGCCTTTCTCCAGCACCTCGCCGACGGGCGCATCGACCTGATGCTGGGCCGCGGTAACACTGGCCCGGTCTACCCGTGGTTTGGCAAGGACATCCGCGAGGGCATCCCCCTCGCGGTGGAGAATTATCACTTGCTGCGCCGTCTCTGGCGTGAGCCCGTCGTGTCCTGGCAAGGAAAGTTCCGTACCCCTCTCCAGGGATTCACCGCCACACCGGCGCCGCTCGACAGTATCCCGCCCTTTGTCTGGCACGGCTCCATCCGCTCCCCGCAGATTGCCGAACAGGCTGCCTATTATGGCGATGGCTTCTTCCACAACAACATCTTCTGGAACAAGGAACACACCGCGAAGATGGTGAACCTCTACCGCAACCGCTATGAATCCTATGGGCACGGCCGTGCCGATCAGGCCATCGTGGGCCTCGGCGGGCACGTTTTCATCGGGTCTACTGAGCAGGAGGCGAAGGATTTCTTCCGCCCCTACTTCGATAACGCTCCGGTCTACGGCCACGGTCCTTCCCTGGAAGAATTCACGGCTCAAACCCCCTTAACGGTAGGCACCGTGGAGCAAGTGGTGGAGCGCACGCTGCAGTTTGCTGATTGGGTTGGTGACTATCAACGCCAGCTTTTCCTCATCGACCACGCCGGACTGCCGCAAGAAGTGGTGCTAGAACAGATCGAAATCCTCGGCACCCAGGTCGTGCCGGAACTGCGCCGCCGCTTTGAGGAACGCCGCCCAGATCATGTACCTTCTGACCCACCGACGCACGCCACGCTTGGCTCCTATCCCCCACACGCGCTGGTCAGCCCTGGAGAGGAGAAATAAATGCGCTCACTCGTGGTTGTTACGGCTGGGCTGTCCTTGCCGTCGTCGACGCGCGCGCTTGGTGACGCCCTCTCATCCGCTACCACCGCCCATGTCACCGCCCGGGGTGAAGGCGTGGACATCACCGTCGTGGAGCTACGCGAACTCGCGGGCGAGCTGGCCGAGGCCATGACCAACTGGGTCTCGCCCACGCCTCGTCTGAAGGCGGCACAGTCCGCCGTGCTGAATGCCGACGGTCTCATCGCAGTCAGTCCCGTATTCCAAGGAAGCTACTCGGGCCTGTTCAAGATGTTCTTCGACACCTTGGAGCCGCATTCCTTGGAGGGGCTTCCTACCCTTATCGCGGCCACGGGCGGCTCCAGCCGGCATGCGCTGGTCCTGGACTATGCCCTGCGGCCTCTACTCAATTACCTGCACGCCACGGTGGTCCCCACCGGCGTCTTCCAAGCCACGGAGGATTATGGCACCGCGGAGGGCGCGCGTAATGAAAGGCGCATCGAGCGTGCCGCTAGGGAGTTAGCGGATCTCATGGTGCGCCCGCTCGACCGGGTCGCTGGGCTTACGGGCACCCTCAGCGAAACGCAGGAAACGCCCCAGGACAGTTCCGAAGACATACTGGATTCGGATCCTGCAGGTTTCCGCGAACTCCTCTCCCGCCACGACGGCCAACCGGACTAAGCAGCTATGGAGGCCTCTCGGTACTATCGTAAAGCGTAACTTATTTAACGCTTCTAAGGAGGTTTGACCCCACATGACAATTAGCGTGACCGATATCTTCTCCATCGGCATCGGCCCTTCCTCCTCTCATACCGTCGGCCCCATGCGCGCCGCCAAGGCTTTCCTCGAGACACTGGATGAACACCCTGCAAAGGTCCACGTCGTACTGCGCGGCTCGCTCTCTGCTACCGGCCGCGGCCACGCTACAGATCGCGCCGTAATTTTGGGCCTTGCTGGTTGGGACCCACTGTCGGTGCCGCTCGACGCCGAGCCGCGCGCTGATGCCTTCATCCCCAGCGAGGGCTCCATCTCAGGCCCTGCAGGTAAGGTGCAGTACAGCATTGAGTTCAACAACGAGCCGGTGCCAGAACACCCGAACTGCCTGATTTTCACTGCCTGGGACGAAGACGGCTCCATCCTCGCCGAGAACACGGAGTACTTCTCCGTCGGCGGCGGCTTCATTCTGTCCCGCGAGGAGTACAACGCCCAGCTCGAAACCGACACTGGAGTTCCGGCCGGTGTCGCTGCGGCGACCGCCGAGGACGCCGTTCCTTATGAGTTCCAATCGGGTGAGCACCTGCTTCACCTGTGCGCGGCCAACGACATGGACATTTGGGAAATCGTCGCCGCCAATGAGGCAGTCCTGCACCGCGAAGAAGGCGGACTCGACTACGTCTACCAACACCTCGACCTTGTGTGGGACATCATGCGCGAATGCGTGACCGAGGGAATTTCCACCAAGGGAATCTTGCCTGGTGGCCTCCGTGTCAACCGCCGTGCGCCGCAGATGTACCAACAGTTGTTGGCCAAGCAGGACGACGAGTCTTGTGGCTTTTCCGCAATGGAATGGGTAAACCTCTACGCGCTCGCCGTCAACGAGCAGAATGCCGCCGGCGGCCGCGTCATTACTGCACCGACGAATGGCGCCTGTGGGATCATCCCGGCGGTGCTCCATTATGCCCGCGACTTTATGGCGGACTTCACGCGCGCCGATGCCCGCCGCTACCTGCTCACTGCGGGTGCCGTTGGCATCATCATCAAGTCCAATGCCTCCATCTCCGGCGCCGAGGTGGGCTGCCAGGGTGAGGTGGGCTCCGCCTCCTCCATGGCGGCGGCCGGTATGGCTGAGCTGCTCGGTGCAACCCCGGAGCAGGTGGAAAACGCCGCCGAGATCGCGCTTGAGCATAACCTCGGCCTGACCTGCGACCCTGTTGGCGGCCTGGTGCAGATCCCCTGTATCGAGCGCAACGCTATTGGCGCCGTCAAATCCATTAACGCCGCTCGCCTAGCGCGCATGGGTGAGGGAACGCACCACGTCACCCTCGACAACGCGGTCCGCACCATGGCCGAAACCGGACGCGACATGCTCTCCAAGTACAAGGAGACCTCGCTCGGCGGCCTAGCGAAGACGATGGGCTTTACCGTCTCCCAGGTGGAGTGCTAAACCAGCTGACGGAGCTGGTTGACGATGTCCCCCACAGGGACGTCGCGCTGCTCGTGCGCGCGCAGGTCCTTGAGCGCCACGGAGCCAGCCTCTAGCTCTTGGTCACCGAGGACGAGTGCGAAGCGGGCGTTGGCACGATCAGCGCCCTTCATCGCTCCCTTAAGGCCACGGTCGCCGAAGGACATATCGGCAGCAATGCCGGCCTTACGCAAGTCATTGATGATGCTGACCATCTTCTGCTTCGCCGCAGCTCCCAAGGCCACACCGTAGACGGCCACGCGCTCGTCCACACCCTCGAGCTCGACTCCCTCAGCCTCGAGGGCCAGAATGGTGCGGTCTACGCCAAGGCCATAGCCGATTCCGGACAGTTCCTGCCCACCAAGCTGGGCCATGAGGCCGTCATAGCGGCCGCCGCCACCGATGCCGGACTGCGCGCCAAGGCCATCGTGGACGAATTCGAAACAGGTCTTTGTGTAATAGTCGAGGCCGCGGACCATGCGCGGGTTGATGGTGTAGGGCACGCCCATGTCATCGAGCAGGCCGGTGACCGTTTCAAAGTGCTCGCGGCACTCGGCATTGAGGTGGTCAAGCATCAAGGGAGCATCAACAAGCTGCTCCTGGACCTCTGGGCGCTTGTCATCGAGCACGCGCAGGGGATTGAGCTCCGCGCGGGCCTTAGTGTCCTCGTCTAGATCCAGCTTGAACAGAAACTCCTGCAACTTCTCGCGGTAGGCCGGGCGGCAGTCGTGGTCACCCAAGCTGGTCAACTCAAGGCGGAATTGGCTCAGGCCTAGGCTGCGGTAGGAGCGATCCGCCAAGGCAATAATCTCGGCATCCAGCGCCGGATCATCCACGCCGATGGCCTCCACACCGACCTGCTGCAGCTGACGGTAACGGCCCGCCTGCGGGCGCTCGTAGCGGAAGAAGGGGCCGAAATAGTTGAGCTTCACCGGAAGTTGACCGCGGTCGAGGTTGTGTTCAATGACCGCGCGCATGACACCCGCGGTGCCCTCTGGTCGCAGCGTCACGGAACGATCACCGCGATCAGCGAAGGTATACATCTCCTTCGACACCACGTCCGTGGACTCCCCTACGCCGCGGGCGAAGAGCGATGTGTCCTCAAAGACGGGGAGTTCGATGTGCTGGAAGCCGGACAGGTGTGCCTGATGCACGAAGGCCTCACGGACCTTGGCAAAGATGGCCGATTGCGGCGGGACGTAGTCCGGCACACCCTTAGGCGCGGACAGGGCTTTGAACTGCTTCTTATCACTCACGCCCTTTAGAGTACATCCCCTGCTGCGCGTAGAAACGGATTAGTCGCGCGTTCACGTCGCATGGTCGTCGTCGGGCCGTGGCCCGGCAAGATAGCAAGGGAGTCATCAAGACCCCACACCGGACCGCGCAGTGAACGCTGCATCGCGGCGTGGTCGGAGTGTGGCAAGTCGGTGCGTCCAATGGAGCCTTTAAATAGCACGTCGCCCGTCAGGGCAATCCCCTCAGCCACGAGGATGACACATCCCGGGGAATGGCCCGGTGCATGGAGCACATCAAATTCAAGGCCGACAAGACTCAACGTTTCCCCGCCGATCAAGTCGCGGCGGTCCGCTACCTGCTTCATGGAAGCGGCAGCAAAGAGCATCTGCGACTCGGGGGACACACCGGAGCCATCCACCAGCATGAACGCGTCATCCGGGTGGATGTAGACCGGTAGGTCAAACTCGGCAGCGTCGCGCGTGTGATCAATGTGGCCGTGGGTGAGCACGACGGCTTCAAACTCCAAGGACTTCTCACGCGCGAGCTGCTCAAGCTTCTCGCGCGTATGCATCCCTGGGTCCACGATGAACGCCCGAGAACCGTTAGCCACCACATAGGTGTTGGTTTTATAGGGCCCAGCGGCGAAACCGTAGATTTCGGGAGCGCTCATTACTTGAGAGCTGCCAAAGCTGCGTCGTAGTCCGGCTCGGTCGTGACCTCCGGAACCAGCTCGGTGTAGGTCACCTTGTGCTCGGCGTCGGTGACGATGACCGCGCGGGCGAATAGGCCCTTGAGCGGGGAGCCTTCCAGGACGAGACCGAGCTTATCGGCAAAATCAGAGCGGAAATCAGAAGCGCTGACGACGTTCTCGATGCCTTCTGCAGCGCAGAAACGCTCCTGCGCGAAAGGCAGGTCGCGGGAGACGGACAGGACAACAGTGTTCTCTAGACCAGCTGCCTCTTCGTTGAACTTGCGCAGCTGTGCCGCACACACGCCGGTGTCCACGGATGGGAAGCAGGACACCACCAGGCGCTTGCCTGCGAAGTCAGCATTAGTCAGCTCTGCCAAGTCGGTTCCCACGAGGGTGAAGTCCGGCAGGGCGTCACCAACCTTGGGCAGCTCGGCATTGGTGTCGACGGGTTTATTCTGAAAATTCGTTGTAGCCATGGCACCCAAGCGTACTGACCCGCGGGGCGGCTCGCCACGGTGAACAACGGTGCGGTTAGGATGAGTGGGTCGAAAGTTTGTGAACCACCACAGTGAAGGAAACATAGGTGTCTACTAACAGCCAGCGCTTGGATGATGCGCTCAATCAGCTCGATCGCGAGCTGAAATCCCGTGACCGCAAACAAAAGAGCCGCCCACTGGGCGTTGTGCTCATGGCGGCCGTGGTCATTATCGCTCTCGTTGGCGGTATCTGGTTCCTGTCAACGCGCTCATCAGAGGAGGAGGAGATTCAGGCCGAGGAAAGCTCGGCTGCGAACACCACCACCGAAGCCCCCACTGCCCAGGCTTTGAGTGGCAAGCGCGCTAAGCCCCTTGGTGAGACCGTCACCTGCGAATACCCCGAGACCGGCGACGCTTCCCGTGAGGTCCCCACCCCGCAGGGCAAGGACATTCCTGCCAAGGGAGAGGTGACCGTCAACTTCGCCACCAAGCAAGGCGATATTGAAATGACTCTTGATCGCTCCCTAGCTCCGTGCACCGTCAACGCGATTACAGACATGATTTCGGCAAAGTACTACGACGACACCGTGTGCCACCGCATGACTGATGGCGGCATCTTCGTCCTGCAGTGCGGTGATCCCACCGGCAAGGGTTCCGGCGGACCTGGCTTCCAGTTTGCTAATGAATACCCCACCGATGAAGCTGACGACACAGCAATGGCCCAGCCGGCTCTGTACCCGAAGGGTTCCATCGCCATGGCTAACGCCGGTGAAGACACCAATGGTTCCCAGTTCTTCATTAACTACAAGGACTCGCAGCTTCCGCCTGCCTATACCTACTTTGGCAACCTGACGGAGAAGGGCCAGAAGACCATCGACGCCATTGCCGCTAAGGGCGTCAAGGATGGACAATCCGATGGTGAACCTGCTGAAGAGGTTCGCATCACCAAGGCCACCATCGAAAGCTAAGTTTTACCCCCTTTACGGTGATCAGCCTCGCACACGTTCAGTGAGCGGGGCTTTTCCTTTCCCGTCCCTCACCATCCATCACGGTCTAAGAATTTCTTAGCCTTGAGCTGTTCATTTAGCAAAGCATTCTTCGCCCAAAGGCGTCATATCGTGATAAACCCAGCTCACATGCGACAGTCAGCAGACCTTCAGACTCGCTATTCGAATGGTAGAACCCTTGCAAAACGCGTAGTGCCTCAGTACCATCTGTGAGGTCTTTGAAATTCCCGAGATACCTAAGGAACGAGAATGAAGCTCTTCTCCCGTAAGGCACTTGTTGCTGCCGCTACCGCCGCTACCGTTTCCCTGTCCGGCGTCACCGTTGCTACCGCTGAGACCACCAACGATGACACCGCCGCGGTAAACGACACCACCAACGACACCAACACCAACGAGGACGCCGGCAAGGACGCTCCTGAGTCTGAGGGCAAGAACAACACCAACACCGGCGACAACGGCAAGGACGGGAACAAGGACAAGGACAAGGACGAGGAGTCTTCTTCCTCTTCCTCCAATGACTCCGAGGGTTCCTCCATCTCCGACATGAGCCCGCGTGAGATCCGCGACTGGATCGCTGTCTTCACCGCTATCATCGGCGCTCTGGGCACGGTCTTCGCTTTCTACAACAAGTACTTCGCTAAGTAAGTCAGACCGAATAGCTCAGACTTTCCGTTCACATTCGAATCAGATTAGGACCACACCATGAAGTTCTTCTCCCGTAAGTCCATCGTTGCTGCTGCCACCGCTGCAACCATCGCTTTCTCCGGTACCGCAGTTGCTTCCGCAGCCCCGGTTGAGGATGACAGCTCCTCCAAGGCTTTCTTCGCTCTCTCCTCCGACGATGAGGGCAACATCAGCCCAAAGGAGATCCGCGAGTGGATCAAGGTCGTCACCTCCATCATCGGCGCCATGGATGACGCTATGCGTCTCGGCGACAAGCTCGCCGGCACCAAGTAAGCCACTGGCTCCGTACACTCCTCTTGCGCACTCCGCGCAGGAGGAGTTTTTGGTTTTCCGTCCCACCAGATACGGTGCCCCCGATAGGGTCGACGCGGCTTCTTAAGCACTCAATTTCTCAAGAAGCCAGAACATACAGGCTAGTCCGGTTCATCCACTTCCTCGATGCGCTCGGCGCCGAGGACGTCCTTGAACACGGAGGCATCAACAAGCTGGCCTCGACGGATGACAGAAATTTGGCCGGTTGGCTCCAAAATCATCAGCTGCACATCGCTGCGCCGGCCCAGGCCAGCTTTGCGCACTGCGGAATTGACGTCTCTCTCGGTAATGTGGGCGAAACTCATATTGTCTTCTTGCAGCTGCCCCTTGTACACGAGCAAGACTGGCTTGCGGTCGATGAACCGTGACCACGTCACCAGTTGGCGGAAGGTACCGAATGCGGCCTCCAAAAGCATCAGGGTGAAAAGTCCAATGATGCCGGCGGCGAGCGTCGGCGGGTTTCCCACGATGACGCGGCCAGAGACCGCACCAAACATAATGATGATGACGGCGTCAGAGGCAGTGATGGACGTCAAAACACGGCTGCCGAAAAGCTTGACCAGGACCATGAAGGCCAGATAGATACCCAGCGTTGCGAGCATCACCAGGGGGATGCGGTGAAGCTCAATGCCGAGCTGATACATTGCCTCGCGTCCAAAAAGCCTCAGTGTATCCACACCCTACTACCCTACCTTCCGGAAGAAAAAGCTAAAGCCCGCACCGTAGCGCGGGCCTGTGCATCAGAAATGACTAGATGTTGAACTGCTTGCGCAGCTGCTCAATTAACTGCTGTACCGGCGCTGGGAGTGCAGCAACCGGCATATTAATGGCACCGATGACTGCCGCCATCGCAGCAGCGATTGCGGCAGCTATACCTACGCCCAAGCCGATGGAGGACCCGGCGTCCTTGGCGGAACCGCCGTCCCGAGAGCCGTCATCCCCACCAGGGAACAGCGGCAGAACTGCTTCAGTACCAGCATCGGTAGTGATGAGCAGCTTCTCATCACCCGCCAGCTCCTCCGGGAGTGTGAGCTTGACGGTCGCGCGGCCGCGCTCACCGAACTGCTCGTCACCGGGCTGTGCTGCGTTGTCAATGTCTGCCTCGGCCTTAGCGTCACCCAGTGCAACGGTGACCTTCTTAGCCTGTGGCTCTTCTGCGTTGGAGTAGTTCAGGGAGGAAAGGTCGACTGTGATCTCCTCCCCCGGCTTCAGGTCACCAGACACGTGGGCACCAATCTGGCCCTGGCCGGTGCGAACCTTGGACTCGCCGGAAGCGATGTAGTCAATCATCGCCTGGGTGTCCATGTAGCCAACGTCATTGCGGTTCTTGATGGAACCGGGCTCGAAGAAGCCATCGCCGCCGGCCTCCGTCTCGCTGGAGGCAAGGAAGGAGGACAGAGCAATGCTGTAGTTCTTCTCCGGGTCAATCGGTTCACCGTTAATGGTGACAGACTTAACGCGCTTGCCCTGCTCAGCCTTCTGGTCGTAGACAACGGTGACGTTGTTGGACAGGCCCAGAGCCAGGCGCGGGCGGGACTGGCCAGGCTTCCACTGGTTCTCCAACGCGGTAATGAAGTCTGCGCCGCTAACCCCCGCGGTGATCACGTAATTACCGAATGGCTGAACGGCAAAGATGTCCTGGTAGGAAACATCACCTTGCTTGAGGTCGGCGCGCACACCGCCTGCGTTCATGACACCGATTTCGATGTCCTTGTCCGTCTGCTTAGATAGAGCATAGCGCTGGCCATCGGCAATAAAGTTGTTGAGGGTCGACTCCACACCGCGGTTGGTACCGGTGTCCTTGCCCTCATCAGAACCGCGGTACATGGCCTTCTCGGTGGTACCAGCAGTCTTAGCACCCTCAATCTCCGCTACCTTCTTTGCTTCCTCGACAACCTTAGCTACCTCGGGGTCGTCTTCGAGGCCCTGCAGCTGAGCGAAGACATCTGCGTCGGCCACGTCGTACTGCTTGAGATCAATCTTGGTGATCTTCTTCTCGGCCTTGTCGTAGGTGATGTCGGCGTCGTTAAGCACCTTGCCGTACTCGTAGCCCTGTGCCCAGTACAGCGGCAGTGCGTCCTCACGAGCAACCTCGCCCTGGGTCTTGACGTGAGTATCACCGCCAAAGAGGATATCCACATCCTTGTTGAAGCCCTGCGCGAACTGCTGAGCATCCTCGTGCATGAGCGCCACTACAACCTCGGCCTCGCCGGATTCCTTCAGGCGGCTGGCTTCCTTATTGGTGGCCTCGACGGGGTCGGAGAACTCGACACCTGGGATGGAGGCGGCGGACACCTTGTACTTGGTGTTGGTGGTAACGGTGCCAACGAAGCCGACCTTCACACCGTCTACCTCCTTGACGAAGGAAGCATCGAGCAGGGGCTTGCCATCCTTGGTGACGTTGGCGCCCAGGATCGGGAAGTTGGACTGGTCCTTGATACGGCCCATCAGGTCATCGGTGCCCTTGTCGAACTCGTGGTTGCCCACAGCCGTGACATCGAGGTTCATGGTATTGAGGGCCTCGTTGGTGTACTTGTCTTCAGAAATTGCAGACACGAAGGCGGAGCCGCCAACGTTATCACCGGCGGAGGTCAGGGCGTACTCCTGATCCTTGTTGACGGCCTTGATGAGCGCAGCCATGCGAGCAGCACCCATCTCGGTGTAGCCGCTCAATTCCTTAGTGTCCTTGTCGAACTCCTCAGCCAGCTCAAGGTGGCCGTGGAAGTCGGTGAAGTTAGTGACGGAGAAGGTCACTTGATCAGCCTCGGCGGCGAAGGCAGGTGCGCCGGAGATAGCAACGGCGGTAACGGTGGTGGCGGCCAACAGCTGGCCAAAGCGACGGAAGTTCACGTAGGTCTCCTGAGAATGAGAGGAATCTTGTCCACGTGTTTATAACGCATACATCACAATGGCGCAGCGCATGCTGAGACCACCACCAGCGGGTTTACGTAGGATCTTCTAGGGTTTCACCCAGGCGCAACCTTGAGTTCAGCCACGCACCCCCGCATCAGGGGTGGCGGGTTAGGCGGTGACGCGATAAACGTCGAAGACACCCTCCGTGTTGCGCAACGTTGTCATGAGCTGGCCCAGTTGCTTGGTATCGGAAACCGAGAAGGAAAAGCGCACGGTCGCGATGTGATCATCACCGCGATTGGATGTCATCGACAGCACATTGAGGCTCTGCTCGCTGAAAATTCGCGTGAGCTCAAAAAGCAGGCCTTGGCGGTCGATGGCCTCCAATTGCAAGGTTGCGGCGAATGCACCGGAGGACTTCGGCCCGCCGGCCCACTCCACCTGCATCATGCGCTCCGGCTCGGACTTCAACTTTTCGGCATTGGTGCAGTCCGCTCGATGGACAGACACGCCACCGCCGCGGGTGACGAAACCAAAGATGGCGTCACCAGGCACCGGCTGGCAGCACTTCGCCAACTTGGCCATGACGTCTGGGCTGCCCTCCACCAAGATGCCGGTACCAGTTGCGGAATCCTTCGTGTGCTGAGCACGGGAGTTCTCCAGTTCGCTCAGTGGGGTACGCGAAGCCAAGGCATCGACGGCATCGTCTTGGTCCCCGAACAGGGCCATGAGCTGGTTAGCAACATGCTGTGCCGACACGTGACCCGCGCCAATAGCGGTATAGAGTGCATCCACATCGGGATAGTGCAGCTGCTCAGCCACCTGCTTCATGGAGCTGGCGGTAAACAGGCGGTGCATGGGCAAGCCGCCGCGCTGCACCTCAGCAGCCAAGGCATCGCGCCCGGCCTCGAGGTGCTCTTCACGGCGTTCTTTGGCAAACCACTGCCGCACCTTCGTCTTCGCCCGAGGCGATACGAGGAATTCCTGCCAATCCCGCGAGGGGCCAGCATTCGGATCCTTTGAGGTAAAAATCTCGACCTTATCGCCGGACTTCAGCTCCGATTCTAGAGCCACGAGCTTGCCGTTGACCTTTGCGCCGATGCACCTGTGGCCGACCTCGGTATGCACCGCATAGGCGAAGTCCACAGGGGTGGACCCCGCGGGCAAATTGACCACGTCACCCTTGGGGGTAAAGGCAAAAATCTGCTTGGCTGTCAGGTCATAGCGCAGCGAATCCAAGAACTCGTTGGGATCTGCAGCTTCCTTCTGCCAATCCAGCAGCTGACGCATCCACGCCATCTGGTCCACTTCTTCTTGGTGGCCCGAGTTCTTGCCCTTAGTTTCCTTATAACGCCAGTGGGCGGCCACGCCGAACTCCGCGTTATAGTGCATCTCGTGCGTGCGCACCTGCACCTCAAGGGTGGAACCGCCGGCCCCAATCACGGTGGTGTGCAGTGACTGGTATACGCCGAATCGCGGCGAGGAAATATAATCCTTGAAGCGCCCTGGAAGAGCTTGATACAGCGAGTGCACCACGCCAATGGCCGCGTAGCAGGAATTGATGTCATCGACGAGAATGCGGATTCCCACGAGGTCAAAAATCTCCGCGAAGTCGCGGCCGCGCACGATCATCTTCTGGTAAATCGACCAGTAGTGCTTCGGGCGCCCCATGACCTCGGCCTCAATACCATTAGCCTTGAGAGCCTGGCCTACCTGGGCCTTGATTTCCTTCAGCGCTCGATCGCGTGAGGGAGCACGATCCGCCACCATGCGCACGATTTCGTCGTACTTCTTTGGGTACAGGATGGCGAAGGCCAAATCCTCAAGCTCCCATTTGACGCTGGCCATTCCTAGGCGGTGAGCCAGTGGCGCAATGACATCGAGAGTCTGGCGTGCCTTCTTCGCCTGCTTTTCGGGCGGCAGGAAGCGCATGGTCCGCATGTTGTGCAGGCGGTCGCACACCTTGATAACGAGCACGCGCGGGTCGGTGGCCATGGCCACGATCATCTTGCGGATTGTCTCTGCCTCCGCGGCAGCACCGAGGGCGACCTTGTCAAGCTTCGTTACGCCGTCGACCAACCGGGCCACTTCGGGACCAAAGTCACGGGTGAGGTCCTCCAGCGAATAGTCAGTATCTTCCACTGTGTCGTGGAGCAAAGCCGCCGCGACAGTCGTGGTGTCCATACCAATCTCAGCCGCAATTGTCGCTACCGCCAACGGGTGCGTGATATAAGGTTCGCCGGATTTGCGGAAAACGCCTTCGTGCAGACGCTGTGCCGTGGTGTAGGCATTGTTGAGCAGCTCCGCATCCGCCTTCGGGTGAAATTCCCGGTGGATCGACATCAACGGGTCCAGAGCCGGATTGATCTTTACTCGACCACCTGTCAGGGAGCGGGCCAATCGCGCGGACATGCCGCGCACACTGCCTGGCCGCCATGCAGTCTTGTCCTGCTTTTCAGTCGTCATGTCTGCCTCCGCGAAGTAGCTTAGGCATACAACCTTAGTCCTTCGTCCCCATCTGGTTGAGCACAATCAGCGGAGAACCTTGCAGGCGCTCGCGCCCCTCAAGTCCTTGGACCTCTAGGACCACGACGTTGCCCACGACTTCAGCTCCAGCGGATTCCAAGAGCAAGGTGGCACCGTGGAGTGTGCCGCCGGTGGCGAGGACGTCGTCGACAAGCACGATGCGCTTGCCCTCAATATCAATGCCGCTACTGGGGATTTCCAGTGCTGCAGTGCCGTATTCCAGCTCGTACTCCTGGGTCAAGACGGGCGGTGGGAGCTTGCCCTTCTTGCGGATAGCCAAGATTCCTAGTCCCAGCTTGTAGGCTACGGCTGAACCAAGCAGGAAACCGCGTGCATCGAGGCCGCCGATCATGTCTGCGCCGAGCTCCTTGCAGGCCTCTGCTAAGCCATCGACAACGGCGGTGAAGGAATCTGCGTCAGCCAACACCGGGGTCAGATCCTCGAAAAGAATTCCCTCCTCTGGGAAATCCTGGACAAGGCGCACCTTATCCTTCAAGGCTTGTGCTGCTGCGACGTAAATCTCGCTCACGACTCTTCCTTTGTTTCAGTTGCTGTTGTGGGGTTATAGCTCCAACGGTCGAGGTTCCACCCGATACCCGCAAGGCCAGTGTAGGGCACCACGCCGGTGACAGCGCGGTCGACAATGAATGTGCGAGGCTGCGCGGCGATGGGAATAGAGGGCAGCTCCTCCCACAATTCCTGCTCCAGCTTCCGCAGCGCCGCCGCATGCTTCACGCTAGAGGACGGCGCGGAATGCTCACGCATCGGGTCCACGGCGCCGAGGTAGACATCTATCTCCGGCAGCCCAGTTGCAGGATCCGCGGCCAATTGCGCACGGGAAACCCGCTCGCCGGAACGGTCCTCCACCATGATCCCCGCAGGTTCGCACGCCGCGCGGAGCTCCTCCACCATCGCCTTATAACGCGGGTTAGGCCCGAGGTAACCCACTCCGATGGTGTAGCCGGACAGACCGGATGCCGTTGCATTGTCTACAGGAACGGTTGTCAGCGAAGACATCTGCGCCGCGACCGGATCATCATTGCGCACGGTACGGACGGTGACAGCGGGGACGTCCACGCCAGATTCCTTCGACGAAACCTGCGCCAAGTGCTGTGCATCCACACAGGCCGCAAAGGCAGCGCGTGCCCACGGCTGAGAAAAGGTCCCAGCCTCGGAGAATACTAAGGTGTCTGTCAGGCTTCCTGCCGAAGACGTCACCTCTACTGGCTTGCCTTCTGCATCCCGGTCGAACCACGACGGTGACGCGGTGGCAGCCTCGGCAACGCGGAGCTCATCTGAGGCGACAAACGCGGCAGCGTCTGCGCTTCTCGGAAGCATGAGGAACTCGCGCAGGGTCGGCTTATCGCCGTAATAGTTATCGTTGGCGGTGAGCACAATGGCACCGTCATCCTCAACGCGCTCGATTTGATAAGGACCGAAGGAAACCTGTAACTCCGGGTCAAAGCGCCCAGGCTCCGTAGAGAAACCATAGCGCCACGCCTCTGCTACCGGCTGCAAAGTAGCTACATCCTGAGAGTGTAGAGCTGCATTGAGTTCTTCGAGGTTCATATCAGCCCGCTTAGCTAACACGTGTGCTGGGACAACCGAACCCGGCCCAAACAAATACCGCCACCGCGAGCCGGCATCAGGTGTAAACCATACGGTGAATTTCTTGCTGTGGGGCGCGCATTCCACTTCTGTCACTTCCTCCATCAGTGGAAGGTGGGAACCGAAAATCTCGCTCAACTGCCCGGCGGTGAAGGCCAAAAGGTAATCATCACAGGTCACGGCTTCACCGTCAGCAAAACGTGCTTGCTCAGTGAGCGTGAAGTCCACGTGCGCCCCAGCGTCCTCACCCTCGGCAGCGAAGAACTCAGCATCGGCAAGATCTGAATTAGGGACCATCTGCCCCGCCGGGCCCGGTACGTAGAGTGCCGGGAAAACACGGCTAGCCAGCTGGGCCGCCCCCACCGCATCCCCCCACGCCGTGGCTGCATTGCTGGTGGCAATGGGGGCGTCGGCCAGCACCGCAAAACGCGATGGCGGGGTGTCTTTGTCAAGGCCGCCTTCCTGTGCCCCGCATGCGGTCACAGTAAGAGCTACCGCGGCACACAGCGCCGCGAATGATGGACTACGCACGGCTTAGCGCCCAGGGCGCCAGGACGCCCCACCGGACTCATCGCTACGCGGCCCGGATTCGGTCTGTGTTGCGGCTGGTGCAGAAGCTGCAGCCGGGGATGCCACGGTGCGTGTTGCCTTCGGCGTATCCTCATCCTCTGCTTCTGCAGTCCACCCCTCGGCGCGGTAGGCAGCGACCACCTCATTGTGCTTCTTAACGCTCTTGCGCTGATTCGACAAGGTCACCAGCAACGTGGTGGCCAGGAAGATGGAGGAAAAGACACCTTCAATAACGCCAATGAACTGAACCAATGCCAGATCGCGCAAAGTACCAATGCCCATTAACCACACGGCGACGATGAACAGCGCGATGATAGGCAAGGCCGAAATCACCGAGGTGGAGATGGAACGCATCACGGTCTGGTTGACAGCCAAGTTAGTGAGCTCGGCGTAGGTCTTCTTGCGTTGGCCTTCCAGCCCCGTTGTATTCTCATCCACCTTGTCGAAGACAATGACGGAATCGTAGAGGGAGAAGGTCAGGACTGTCAGCAGACCGATGATGACTGCCGGGGACACCTCGAATCCGAAGAGCGCGTAGATGCCCGCGATGAAGACACCGTCAAAGATGAGCGCGAGGATAGCGGCAAAAGCCATATCGCGCTGCAGGCGGACCGCCACATAGATGGTGGCCAGCACGAGGAAGACCGCCATGGCAATAACCATGCGTTGGGTGATCGACGAGCCCCAGGATTCCGACACCGTCGAGGAGCCAATTGCATCCGGGCTCGGCTTGCCGTTGTCATCCTTGACTTGGTAGGTCTCAAAGATAGCCTGGCGGGCTTGGTTAACCTCATCTTGCGACAGGCGCTCGGAGGTGATCTCCAGAGTCTCCGAAGAACCGGCGCCCACAATCTGCACCAGCTCCGGAGTGACACCGGTGGCTTCCGTGAAGGTTTCTTCTACCTGTTCAGTAGAAAGATCGCCTGCAGGCATGTTGAGTTTCGTGCCGCCCTCGAAATCAAGGGACAGATTGAAGCCGCGAAGTACGATAGCCAGGATCGAGGCAATAAGCAGCACGCCGGCGATGGTGTACCAGGTCTTAGCCCGGCCCACGAAGTCAAATCCACTGCCGTCCACATACAGACGGTCAAAACGGGAAATCTTGCGGCTAGTAGTTTCGACAGCCATGGTTACTTCTCCTCATCCGTAGCAGTAGCGACGGGTTTCTTGGCCGGTTTGGCATAAAAGCCGCGTTCACGGCGCTCCTCCACAAGGTTGTAAATACCGCCCAGGCCGTTCATCGACGGCTTGGCAAAGGCTGGGCGGCTACCAAGAAGCTGCATGAGCGGTGCCATGATCAGGAAGGATACGACGAGGTCGAAGATGGTGGTGAGGCCCATGGTGAAGGCAAAGCCCTTGACGGCGCCAATGGACAAGAAGTAGACCACGACGGAGCCGATGAGGGTCACGGCCTTACCTGTGACAATCGTTGCTCGCGAACGCTCCCAACCAGTGCGGGTGGCGGAGCGGAAGGTACGTCCGCTCAAGAGCTCATCCTTCATACGCTCGTAGTAGACGACGAAGGAGTCAGCGGTGGCACCAATACCGATGACCAAGCCCGCCATGCCGGAAAGATCGAGCGAGTAACCGATCCACCGGCCCAGCAGAACCAGTGCGCCATAAAGCAGAACGCAGGTAGCGATGAGGACCAACAGAGCCACCGAAGACAGGGCACGGAAGTAGTAGATGGAATACAGCGAAACCAGGATGAGGCCCACGATGCCCGCGATGAGCGCTGCCTCAAGAGCTGCCTTGCCCAGCGATGGCGGAACGGTTTCTACCGTGCCCCCCGGCTCGCCGTTAGCGCCGGTAAAGGACAGTGGGAGCGCACCATAACGCAGGTTATTGGCCAAGTTCTGGGCCTCCTCCTGCGTGAAGTCACCGGTGATGGAAGTGGCAGAACCAACCGGGGTCGGGCCTTGGATTACCGGCGCGGAAATCACGGCGGAGTCGAGGGTGATAGCCACCTGCTTCTGGAGGTACTCCTGGGTCAGGGTAGCCCAGGTTTGCGAACCATTGGGGCCATCGCCGGTCTTGAAGGCGAAGTTAATCTCCATCTGACCAGTCTGGGAATTGAGCCCGCCTTGAATCGGGGCGTTGTTATCAATCTCGTTACCGGTCAGGCGAGTTCCGTTCGGATCTTCAATGCCGTCCAGCAGCGGAGCCGGGTTAAGAATATAGGGCTGCTGATTCGAGTAATCACAAGCCACCAAGGGCTTTGCAGGGTCGTCGGTACCTGCCAACGGATCGGATTCCGCATCACAGGTCATCAGTCCCAAGGCTGCGGTCTGCACGGTGGGGTCTTCGGACTGGCGGTCCTTGAGCAGAACCTCAGTAACCTTGTCGCGGCGCTCAGTTTCCTCAAGGGAGTTCGCTGGGTCCGGAAGCGGCTTTTCGCTCACAGTCGGAGCCGGTGACTTGTCATCCTTCTCCTCGTCCTTCTGATCGCCGCCCTGGGCGGCGTCGGCACTCTGGTTGAGTGCCTCATGGATGGAGGCCAGCGACTGATCAGCATGCTCCGGAGTTACCACCCCGTACTTAACCCACCGGTTAGCCATATCCGTCATGGTCTTCTCAAGCTTGCCCATGTCTGGCATCGGCTGCTCGCCCACTGGGCGGAACAACAGCTGGGAGGTTTGGCCCACGGCCTGCGCCTGGGAGGCATCTTCACCGGGGACGGTAATGACCAAGCTGGAGCCACTGATGACGACCTCAGAACCGGACACGCCCATGCCATTCACGCGCTGCTCGAGGATGGTGCGCGCCTGCTGCAGCTGTTCCTGGGTGGGGTCTTCGCCCTGCGGCACCAGGGTTACGCGGGTTCCGCCCTGCAGGTCAATGCCGAGCTTGGGTGTTGGTGACTTATCACCGGTCAAAAATATCAGCGCATAAACCACGATGACAATGAGCGCGAAAAACGCCATCGCACGCTTGGGCCATTGCCGTTGACGGCTGCTAACGCCACCACGTTTCGAAGCGGACACAAAGATCTCCTGTGTTGTGAGGAACAGGGCTAAAAATCATAGGTCATGGCAGCAACCGCCGCGCACGCACTGGGCGCCGCGGTGCCTCCATGACTAAAGCACAGTCCACCATGGTACGTCATGGACTGTTGTTTTCCTTAACAGACTTAAGGTACGCGCCCGCACTGTGACGAGCGCAACGCAATCTTAGAGTTTCGGGAAGCGCTCGTCGTTCTCGTCCTCCGTCTCCACTGGCGCATCAGTGTTTGCGCCGGCTGCGTCAGCGGAGCGAACGATGGCCATCGTGTCGAAAGTCATCACCGTGCCGTCCTTCACCTGCAGATCAACCTGCTCGCCGCGGGTTTCGACGACGGTGCCGTGGAGGCCGCCGGCAGTAATCACTTCCTGCCCCGCCTGCAGCGAGGATTGGAGCTTTTGCATCTGCGCCTGGCGCTTGCGCTGCGCTCGCATCGACATGAAGCTCGGCAAGATGACGAGGATGGCGAGAACAAGGAGAAGAAGAAGTTGAGTTCCGTTCATAAAAGGCCAGTGTGCCAGACCGCCCTACCTCCGGGCCAATTAAAAAAGGGTCCCGCCAACCGCTCCCTCGGGCGCCTCCAGTCCTAGGTGTTGCCATGCGGCGGCTGTTGCCACACGGCCGCGGCCGGTTCGTGAGATCATGCCGGCACGCACGAGATAGGGCTCACAGACCTCCTCCACCGTCGATGGTTCCTCGCCCACCGCGATGGCTAGGGTATTCACTCCTACGGGGCCACCGCCGTGGCCTTTGATCAAAGCCCCGAGCACCGCGCGGTCAAGACGGTCCAATCCGCGCTCATCGACGTCGAAGACCCGCAGCGCTGCCTGGGCAGCTGCAACATTAATATGTCCATCCCCGTTGACTTCGGCATAGTCTCGGACTCGGCGCAAAAGCCGGTTGGCAATACGCGGAGTGCCACGCGAGCGGGAACCAATCTCTACCGCGGCATCCTGATCGATGTCCACCTCCAGAATCCGCGCTGCACGGCTAATTACCCGGGTGAGATCCTCAGTATCGTAATACTCCATCTGCGCGGTGAAACCGAAGCGATCACGCAACGGACCAGTCAGCATGCCCGCACGAGTTGTCGCTCCTACCAGTGTAAAAGGCGGGATTTCCAGCGGGATGGACGTCGCTCCTGGGCCTTTGCCCACGATGACATCGATGCGGAAATCCTCCATTGCCATGTAGAGCATTTCCTCAGCTGGGCGGGCGATGCGGTGAATTTCATCGATGAAGAGCACATCCCCCTCCATCAGATTCGACAACATCGCCGCTAGATCCCCGGCCCTCTCCAGCGCTGGGCCCGAGGTCATACGCAAGGAGCTTCCCAGCTCTTGGGCGATGATCATCGCCATGGTGGTCTTGCCCAGCCCAGGCGGGCCGGAGAGCAATACGTGGTCCGGGGTGACACCACGGTTTTTCGCGCCATTGAGCACGAGCGATAGCTGCTCGCGCACCTTGGGTTGGCCAATGAATTCATCGAGGGACTTCGGGCGCAGCGAGCGCTCAATATCGTGCTCGCCCTGTTGCTCTGTGGCGTCCACATCCTGGTTACGCTGCGGGGGCGAGCTTAAATCCATCCCCTCCGGAAGCTTAAATTCAGTGCGTTCTACGTCTGACATGTCACCCACTCTCCCCTATTTCTTGGCGCCAAGCTGGCTCAGCGCTGCGCGCAGCACCACCGGCGTCGCCGCATCGGGTTGCTCTGCCGCCACGGATTCCACCACGGGGCGGGCCATTTTATCAGTAAAGCCCAACCCAATAAGAGCCTCAACGACATCCTCAACCACCGGCCCGGCGGCAGCCGGGGCAGCAGCCGAGAGATCCGCGCCTTCTGCCGGGGCGAAAGCCTTGACCTTATCTTTGAGCTCCAGAATCAACCGCTGTGCAACGCGTTTGCCCACTCCCGGGATTTTCTGCAAGCGTGCGGCCTCCTCCCCCGCAATCGCCTGTGCCAAATCGCCCGCGCTCATCACGGACAGAGCAGCTAGAGCCAGTTTTGGTCCCAGCCCAGAAACCGTTTGGAGGACGTGGAACATATCGCGGTCATCCTGACTGGTGAAGCCGTACAGCGTCATCGAGTCTTCCTTTACCACGAGCGTGGTCATGATCCGCGCTTCCTCGCCACGCTGTAGGGTTCCCAGCATGGCCGGGGTGGCCAGGACCTTATAGCCCACGCCAGCGCATTCCAGCACGGCATGATCAAGCTGGATGTCTAGGACGGTTCCGCGCAAAGATGCAATCATTAATAGGGTTCCTTGGTGTGAGTGGTTGTGCCAGTTAGCTTAGGAGGTCGTCTTCGCCGCCCGGGAGACGGATGCGGTACGCGGCGAGGTGCCGCGTACTCCGCTCGTTCGTGCCCCGGCCCCGACGCCAGCGCTCGCATCACCGCCGGTCATCCATGCCAGGGCTGGCGCACGCCAGCAGTGACACACGGCTAGGGCTAGGGCATCCGCAGCGTCGGCCGGCTTAGGCGCCTCACTGAGCCCCAAGATTCGAGTAATCATGGCAGTCATCTGCTTCTTATCAGCACGTCCATTGCCTGAAATTGCCTTCTTGACTTCGGAAGGGG
>QWCJ01000172.1_pt1 | contig 26303 bp, 22 predicted proteins | sample 1972501 | NCBI WGS metagenome assembly QWCJ01 (sample SAMN09866711, study PRJNA288562) | Human vaginal metagenome isolate term2_vaginal, whole genome shotgun... | isolation source: vagina | host: Homo sapiens | place: USA: California
GGAAACAAAAGCAAAGATAACAAAAAGGGCTGATACCTCGTGAGAAGTGTCAGCCCTAATTCATAAAAAATGTGGGATGTTTAGCGGACAGTAATAATTATATATATGTAATCGGGAGAAAGATGTAAATCGAACGAGCCATCGTTGCACGAACAAAAGTATAAAAAAAATCCGATGCGACAAAATAAAGCAAACAAAATTTGAGCGCACTCAGACTCACGTCTAAATGCGCTCGGTTTAGCTTACTGTTGATTGAGAAAATGTTATGCCCATTGTCAAAAAATCTACAACAGGCAAACAATTTATTCAGTGATTTTTACTTCCACCCCGTGTTAAAGGGGTTTCTGATACACCCACCGGCAATCACGTAATTATCATCTATGAACGATGCAAAGATAGTTAAAAAATAGCAGGAAAAATAACTATCAAGTAAAAATCAAGGTTTCAAAAAAGGAAATATATTCATATATTATTGATATTCTGATTGTTAATAGTTTATAGAATAAAAATTAATTGATATGAAATCTAAGTTTTACTATCTCATTTCTCCAATAATTTCGCAGAATAATGAGGATGGACCGGACTATTTGCAACAAATTGAAAGCTGTTTTTTCAGGAAACAAAGAAAAATTTAATTCCATATAGGGACAAGTCATATTCATATCCTTACATGGGGGAAAATGGACGAATAATTCCAAACCGATCATTCCGAAACAATGCAATAAGTTGTCGTCCCACAGTCATCGTTTTCCAAAAGCTTACCTTTTACATTCCAAAAGCTTAGCTTTTGCATCATAAAAGCTTAGCTTTTGAACGGCAAAAGCTAAGCTTTTAAAATACGCTTTGTAAATAATTGATTTTCAGTCTATTCCATGTTGCTTATTTTATGCCGTTGCAAAGTGCCTTTCTCTGTTGTCGAATCATCGTGAAATTGCATCCATCCACAGAGGTGAATCAATGAATCATCTTCAATCTGCTTCCGTTTACACCCATGGAAAGGGCAAGGCATGGGTTTGGCAGTGGCTTAGGGGCGGGCATAAATCAATACCGTGCGAATCTTCCCGCGCCAAACCCACAACTGCAGTCCCATGCCATCGAAATCATAGACGTGCTGGTTCTGTCCCTTGCCGTTGTTCTGCGGGACATAGATGGTATCTTCATCATTGGGTTTCGCTCCGGTCATGCTCAAGAATTCATCGAAATTCATGCCCAACAAGTTGGTTCCGGCATAGAAACACGACTCCCACGGAAAGATGGTGTTCACGATGCCCGACTCACACCACAGTTCTACCTTCTCCACCGGGAACACGTAGCAATCCATTCGGAACGATTCTTCCTCATAGACTTCCTTTCTATGGGGCAATTGCAGATAGTCGTCGATGGGTGCGCCCACCTTGAAAATACCGTAGCCTTTCTTCGGCTCCAATGTTGCCTTTGTCTTCTCTTCCATAGTTTCTGTACCTTATTTTATGCAAATATAATTTATTTTGCACGATTTGCGCAATGATTAATAGCTTTTAACGCTATGGTGCTGATAAAAGCAAAGGCACGAAGCGTATTCGCTTCGTGCCTCGTAATTGTAAAAAGAAGCTTTGCCAGCTTCGTTTTCGAGCTTGATTTCCGGTTCGCGCCTCTCGGCGTTCCCCATCCATCTTGCATCGATTGTTATCCTTTCACATCTTTCTTTCCTTTTCTGACTAATCCTATCCTGAACAATCTTTCTTTTTTTTTACCTTTTAATGACCTATTACCCGATTAACTCTATTTTATGGATTTAAATATAACCTGAAACAATCTTAATAACCTAAAACGTTCGAATACTCCATTACAAAGTTTACTAAAACTTTACCATGAAAACATTGCAAAGGTAAACATTCTTTTTTTAAGACGCGAAAGTTTCCGACAGCATTTCGCACAAAAAATCGGTTTTCTTGATATAAGTCAATTGCAAAAGGTGGATTGCATCCATGTGAAGCGCATGAAAACAGAAGAAGAACTCTCCGCGTGTTTGTCATCTACAACAAGTCATGGCGATTTGCAAGGTTCGGAATGGCAGCAAGAAAAAAGCCTGCCATAGGTTTCACAATCTATTGACAGGCACTCATTACTTGCAAATAACAAGTCGATTTAACATAAGCAAACTACTTACAGTTCACCATTTAAGATTTTCCGGGCATGTTCAACGCTCGCCTGCGTTGGCTCCGGAATGTTATTTAGTGTGTAAGGGATATTTAAGTTTTCCCATTTATAAACTCCCAAGGTGTGATACGGCAACACCTCCACTTTCTCCACGTTGCGGAGCGTGGCAATGAAGTCGCGCAACGGTCGGAGTTGTTCTTCCTTGTCGGTGATGGTTGGGATGAGCACATGGCGTATCCAAACCGGTTTACGGATGTCGGAAAGGTATCTGAGGCAGTCGAGGATGTTCTCGTTGGGAAATCCCGTCAGCCACTTGTGTTCGGCGGAATCGATGTGTTTCAGGTCGAAGAGCAGCAGATCGGTATGGCGCATGAGTTCCTTGAACTTCTCGAAGAAGAGTCCTTCTCTGCGGAATGGTTGCGCCGACGTGTCCAAACAAGTGTGGATGCCCTTTTCTTTTGCCTTTCGGAAGAAGTCGATGAGGAAGTCCATCTGCATCAACGCCTCTCCACCGCTGACGGTGATACCTCCTTTCTTGCCCCAATAATCGCGATAGCGCATGGCTTTTGCCAGCAGTTCGTCGGCAGTAGCGAGATGGTCTGTCTTCGGACTCCACGTATCGGGGTTGTGGCAGTAGCGGCAACGCATGGGACAGCCTTTGAGGAAGACGATGAAGCGAATGCCGGGACCATCTACCGAGCCGAACGACTCTGTGGAATGCACCCTTGCTCTGATGTCGCCGTCCACCCAATTCGTCTCACCTGTTTGATACATTACGGTGGTTTGCTTCGCTTTCGTATCTTTCTCGTTTGCTCTCATCTGCGTGTCCTGCTTTGTTTTTGTAAAGACTGTCGTGCCGATTGTCCGGCTCTCGGTCGTGCCGATTGATAAAAAGGCAAGGGGAAGGTCGGCTTTCCCCATTTGGATGGGGGCGTGTGTCCTATCCCCTTGCCGCTACCTTAAATGAAACTTACATTCTGTCGTGAGCTTGTCGGGCGATAACATCTTCCTGCTGTTCCCGAGTGAGGTCGATGAACTTCACCGCGTAGCCGCTCACACGGATGGTGAAGTTGGCATATTCCTCCTTTTCCGGATGTTCCATGCAGTCGATGAGCTTCTCCACACCAAACACGTTTACATTCAGGTGGTGAGCTCCGCGAGCGAAGTAGCCGTCGAGCACGCCCACGAGTGTATCGGTGCGTTCCTCATCGGTGTGTCCGAGTGTTCCGGGCGCGATGGTCTGCGTATTGGAGATGCCGTCGAGCGCATATTCGTAGGGCAGTTTTGCCACCGAGTTGAGCGAAGCCAAGAGTCCGTTCTTCTCAGCTCCATACGATGGGTTTGCGCCCGGTGCGAGTGGTGCTCCTGCCGGTCTGCCATCGGGCATGTTGCCCGTATATTTTCCATACACCACGTTCGATGTGATGGTGAGAATACTTGTTGTTGGTTCGGAGTTGCGATAGGTGTGATGTTTCTTCACCATGCCCACGAAAGTTTTGAGCAGCCACACGGCAATCTTGTCGGCACGGTCGTCGTCGTTACCATAACGTGGGAAGTCGCCTTCGGTCTTGAACTCGATTGGAAATCCCGTTTCGTCGCGCACGATGTTCACTTTGGCATACTTGATGGCGGAGATGGAGTCCACCACATGACTGAAGCCGGCTATTCCGGTAGCGAAGGTGCGTCGCACGTCGGTGTCGATGAGTGCCAGTTCGGCAGCTTCGTAGAAGTATTTATCGTGCATGTAATGGATGAGGTTCAGCGTGTTCACGTAGATGTCCGCGAGCCACTCCATCATGTCCATGAATTTCGGTATGAATTCCTCGTAGGTCAGCACGTCGCCCTCGATGGGTCGCAGTGCGGGTCCGCACTGTTCGCGCGTCTTGTGGTCGATTCCTCCGCTGATGGCGTAAGTCAGGCACTTGGCAAGGTTGGCACGCGCTCCGAAGAACTGCATTTCCTTTCCCGTCTGTGTGGCTGACACGCAGCAGCAGATGGAATAATCATCGCCCCATACGGGTCGCATCACTTCATCGTTCTCATATTGTATGGAGCTTGTCTTGACCGAGATTTTCGCGGCATACTTCTTGAATCCATCGGGGAGTGCGGGCGAATAGAGCACGGTGAGGTTAGGTTCCGGCGATGGTCCCATGTTTTCCAAGGTGTGGAGGAAGCGAAAATCGTTCTTTGTTACCATGGAGCGTCCGTCCATGCCCATGCCTGCCATTTCCAACGTTGCCCAAACGGGGTCGCCCGAGAAGAGTTGGTTATAGGAAGGGATGCGTGCGAACTTCACCATACGGAACTTCATCACCAAGTGGTCGATCAGTTCTTGTGCTTCGCTCTCGTTGAGCGTTCCTTCCTGCAAGTCGCGCGTGATGTAGATATCGAGGAATGTGGAGATTCTGCCCACCGACATCGCTGCGCCGTTTTGTGTTTTGATGGCAGCCAGATAGCCGAAATAGAGCCACTGCACCGCCTCGCGTGCGTTGTTGGCCGGTCGTGCGATGTCGAAGCCATAGATTTTCGCCATTGCCTTCATTTCGTTCAATGCCTTTATCTGCATGGAGAGTTCCTCGCGCTTACGGATGATGTCATCGGTCATCACGCCACAGCCGCAATTCTTAAAGTCTTTCTTCTTCTCTTCCATGAGGAAGTCGATTCCGTAGAGTGCCACGCGTCGATAATCGCCCACGATGCGTCCGCGTCCGTAGGTGTCGGGCAGACCGGTGAGTATGTGGTTGTGGCGTGCTCGCTTCATTTCATCGGTGTAAGCGTCGAAAACGCCGTCGTTATGTGTCTTGCAATATTTCGTGAATATCTCGTGAAGTTTTTCAGAAGGTTGATAGCCGTAGGTGGTGCAGGCTTGTTCTGCCATCTTGATGCCACCGTAGGGCATGAAAGCGCGTTTGAGTGGTTTATCGGTTTGTAAGCCCACGACTTTCTCGAGGTTCTTCAGGTTCTCGTCGATGTAGGCTGCTCCGTAAGCCGTCATGCTCGAAACCACTTCGGTTTCCATATCGAGCACGCCTCCTTTGGCACGCTCTTCTTTTTGCAGTTCCTTTAGTTTTCCCCAGAGTTTATCTGTGGCCTCGGTCGCATTGGCAAGGAAGCTCTCATCGCCGTCATAGCCCGTATAGTTTTTTTGGATAAACTCTCGCATGTTCACTTCATCCGACCATTTTCCGTCGTTGAAGCCTCTCCATTCGTTTCTCATTGTTGTTTTGGTTTAGTTAAATTCCTGTCGCTCGGTCAGTTTGCGTTGTCCGGCGGATTTGTTTCAAATTTCGATGCAAAAGTAAGTGGTTTGCGGAATTGGTACAATACTTAAAGATTGGTATTTTTATGCTGCACACCTATGGCATGGTGTGCAGAAAAGATGAGTTTTAACACTCCTCATACCTACTTTTAGGTATTCGTTGCACAAAAAGCCCCGATAAATGCAATCTACAGTTTGCAATAATGAGGTATTTTTCTTGCTATATGCCCATTTTTAGGTATTTGTGCAGTATTGATACATAAGCGAAATAAAATGGAGATATGGTTGGAAACGTGCGAAAGTTATGGGTCATGGTGCTTATTCCGTTCCTCCATGGGGCAAACCCGGTGTTTGTCAGCCCATGGGAACGGGAGCGGAAGGCACGCGGATGCCCGGCATTGCCCTACCCCAACATCTTGCTTTGCCTCCAAAAAAGAAAGAAGAGAAATTCAACGGAGGAGAACAAACGGGAAAAACTAAAATGTTTCATATCTGTTTTATTTTTTTATCTGTCGTCATACATGAACTTCGCATCGATCATCGCGACACGTCAAAGCGGAGGGTCGAATGGCGTTGCCTTTTTAATACGCGGGTGTTCGCCATTAAAATGTACATGGCTTTCTTGGTCTTTTGGTTTTTACTTTGCCACAATTAATCTTCAACACCTGTTCTTGTTTACCGGCTTCGGCGGGTCAAGATGCTTTCTGTCTTAACATGGGCAAAGTTATTGAAGGCATGTTTATTACCGGTGAACGAACGATGAACATTCGCCTACAATCTTGTTTCAATTCTGTTGTCGTGGAAATGACACAACGCCACGACGAGCCGCGGCAAACCGGAATTGAAGGAGCGGGGAAGCATGAAATCAAAGCTTGCCGCCCGCGTAAAGAAAAATCAAAATTATTTGCTGATTGTTTGTCGGAACAAGGAAGATTGTGTATCTTTGCGAATGTGGGCAACGAAAGAAAGGCTTACCCGGCAACGGAATCAAAAATCTATGAACCATGACAGAATACAACGATGATTGGATTATAAAAACCACCCATCTGCAACCTCCTCCACAAATGCGAAATCAGGATATGCTGCTCAATGCCTATTGCGTGGCGGGCAGCTGTGAACTACAACTCAACGGCACTGTCAGGCAACTGCAAGCGGGATGCCTGCTGCTGGCTCTGTCCTGCCAATCGCTAAAACTCATCTGCGCTTCGCCCGACTTCGCCGTGGAAGGATTGTTCATCGACCCGGTGTTCTTCCGCCAAGTCATACATCCCTCCGGTCATACCGTCAGGTATGCCCTGCATCTTCACGACAATCCCATCGTCCCACTGCTCCCCGATGAGGGGAAACTTTGGCGGCGCGACTACGAGAACCTCTTTCTCCGCATCAACCGCAGGGAAAGTCCTTTTCGCGGCGAAATGATTATTGCCGCAACTTGGCAGCTGACGCTCAACTGCTTCGACTTCACCGCGCGACTCTACGGCAGGGAACGGATGTCGGTGCAGAAGGCATCGCTTGCCACGGGCTTTTTCCGCATGCTCGAGGCAGGCGATTATCGCGCTCACCGCAACATCTCACACTATTCGGATAAGCTCTTCGTAACGCCCAAACACTTGTCGGAGGTGATAAAGAAGGTGAGCGGACACAGCGCAAACTATTGGATTACGCGGTACACCGTTGCCGAGTTGCGACATCTGCTGCTGAACACCAAAAAGACAATGACCGAACTCGCAGCGGATTTTAACTTCTCCTCTGTTTGCTATCTCACCCATTACCTGCGCGCCCATCTCGGTGTAAGTCCGTCGCGATTGAGGGAATGAAAGTTCCGAACAGATTGTGGAAACCTCATTCCTCATCCGGGAAACAGATGGCAGAGGGTGTGGGCAACTCATCCCGATGACAGTTGCCCTGCATGATGCGTGGAAACACAGGGGCAGTCCGCCACAGTCATGATGATGGGAATATGTTTTTCCGAAAAAACTTCTTCATCAAAAAAAATGCAGAACATCACTGCCCCGCATTCCGAATCAAATATCCTGAAAGGATGTATAAGAATTAAAATTATAAGTGGAGATGATTGCCTCACGACAAAATCCCCCACAACATTTTAATTAGTTTACTTACCTTTATCAGTATATTACTTTTTTATGAAAAATTAATACATACCTATATAAGGTATTTGGACAATCTCCATTGCCCACATCAAATTTGTTAATTTAAAATTAACGTTCTTACTATTTACAAATATACAATATTGCTCATGGAAATGCAAGATTTTGAACTATAATTTTATCAACTCATTCAATTTCTTGATTTAAATCAATTGAAGAATGTAAAAAAGAAGCTGCGAACCATGATTATTCGCGGCATTGCAGACCAAAAACAATTGTCATGCGAGGGGGAGAAAAACCTTCAACCCACCATTCTGCCGATACGGTCTTCGCACCCCATAATGTCCTGTTTTTTTCATTCCATCCATCCAAAGCTAAGCTTTTGCAATTTAAAGGGTAAGCTTTTGCACTGCAAAAGGTCATGAATCGGAGTGCAAAAGCTAAGCTTTTAAATCCCGATTATTATTCCTCTGATTATCAACAGATTACAAATCACATCCCGAACACTGTTTTTGTCATGTTATTTCGTGGCGATGGCAAGGTTAAATGCCCGGCAGCAAGCATCTGTTTTCCTGCATCAAGTCTCCCGCGCCTGCTCCTTCAAAGTGGTGCGGGCGGAATGTGTCATAACCTTAAATTCTTGTCCTGCGGTAGATGATAATTACCTTATTGCCAAACCTGTTGTCGTATTCGTAGCAAAAACGCTTCATGGATGTCCATGTTGTCAGTGGGTGTATCCGAAACCTCTGAAAGCACATTCTGCTTCTTGTCGGCGCAGCGTGCGACACGAAACGATATTTTTATACGGATATTACTGCAAATATATAAAAAAATTGGCAGATAAATTTATCTTTTGTTATTAAATTAACACTTTTTAAATATAATTCATTCTCTGCTTTCCCCCTGTCGCACTCTGACGGGAACGCGATGAGGGAAAGCGGATGTGCGGCTGACTCGGTGATTGCGGGCAATCAGAACGTATAGCCGAAGCCGAGATTGAGATAAACCGGATAGAGGTTGAACGTTATCGTCTTGAAGTCTTTCTCAAAGATGTCGGTAAACGCCCATGTGAGGTCGGCATTCACCGTGAAATGGCGGTAAGCGTGCCATGTTCCCCCTATCTGTGTTCCCCAATGGAAGTGGTTGAGATTGGGGCTGAAGTCGTAGGTGGCAGACTTCCCGTCGGTGAACGTCAGTTTCTCGCCCGTGGGATAGGTGTCGCGCAGATAGCCGTCGCTGACGTGTCCGGTGAATTCGCCGTCGAGTCGCAACGAGGCAAAGAACCCGGCGCGCACCTTCCACGCCTTGTTGATGCGATAGTTTGCCATCACGGGCAGTGTGAGCAGCGTGCTGTTGTATTTCGTCTTCACGTAGCCCGTCCAGAAACCTGCCACGCGACTTCCCTCATAGATGATTTCCATTCCGTAGTTTTTCACCGTTGCTCCGGTTATCATGCCTTTCTCCTCAACGCGCAGTCCGCCTGAAACACCCCATTGGGCTTCTCGCCCGAACCATTTTGTGGCTGTTCCCTCTATCGAGCCGTTGAATTTCGGACTGTAGCTTTCGATGCTTCTTATCTCTTTGGGAATGGGCAGCGGTGTGGCTCCACCGATGTTCACACCGGTTTTCACTTCAAACTCCCATCCGTTGCAATCAGCGAGTTGCGCTCCTCCTGCCGGATTGGTCTGGGCTTGGAGTTGGGCAAGCGTGGCACAGATCATGAGTGCCACTGCACAAAATCTTTTCCCGACAGAGCCTTTGGCACAAAACTGCTGTCGTATGTTGTTGTATCCGTTCATTTTCTTTTCTTCGTGTATGTTTTTTGTTATGCCGTATTCGCGGAGAGATGACCGCGCAGGTTGTGTGTCTTACTCGTAGAACAACTCCATCTCGTCCACGTAGAGCGTACTGCCCACCGCCCCCATGAAGGAAGCTCCGTCTCTGCTCGATGACATGACGATGGCGAGGTTGTATTTTCCCTCCTTGAGTTTGACGGGGTCGATGGTTTTGCCGTTCACCGGTTCAAACTCCATGGTGAAAGGTGTCCACCGGTCGGTTTCCTTTCGTTCCCGAAGCTGCGCCTTGAGTACCAAGTTTTCGTGGGTGAGCACGTTTGTGCCATCGAGATAGGGCACGTCAGGCGTTACTTCGTAGAGCACCGCGTAGATGTCGAAGTCGTCGCGTTTTCCTTTCACCTCGTTGCTGTTTCCGTCGGTATAGATGTCGCCTGCCTTGTATTTGTAATAGCCCTTCACGGCCTTGGGTATCTTGCGGAAAGGCAGTCCGAACTTTGTGGATTTCGCCATTTGCTTGAGGTTGATTTCAAATTTCCCCATGAAGAGGTTGCCTGCCGCGAGTGGTGCGCCGAAAGCTTTTCCGGCTGCTCCCGTACTGACGGTCATGAGTTTGGCGCATTTGCCTTTCACGCCCCCGTCTGCCTGACTGGTGGGATATTCCTCGGCAGGATCGGCGGCGTTGGTAAACATGAAGCCCACGTTTCCGCTGCCCCACTCCATTTCCGTTCCATCGAGAGTGGTATCATAGAAGATGTGAAAGAACTTGTGGGGCGGCGTGTCCTTGTCGAAAACCGAACCATGCTCGTACCATTTCATGTTCTCGAAGTGATAGACCGTTGCCACGTCGTCGGATATGAACGACACCTTGTAGGTCTTCTTCCATTGGCGGTCTTGCGAGGTTACGGTGTAGGTCTGCGGTGTGGTGAAATCGCGCACGGTGCCGCTTTCCGGTTCGATGGTGGCGCCCTCGGTAAGTTGGAAAGTGGGGGCAAGTTTCGTCACATCGTCCCAGCCGTTCACGTAGAGCCGCACTTCGTTGTTGGTAATCACGGGTTGGCGAATGAGCAAGTCGCCCTCCACTTCGCATCCCACGATGTCTGCCTCGGCATTGGGAGCTTCGTCCCTGATGCAGGAACTGAACATCACCACCATAAGCAGTGTGGAAAGAATGATTTTCAAAGAATTTCTACTGTCCATAAATCTATCTTTTTTGTATCGTATATGCCTTGTTCACGAGCGAAGAGCCACGAGCGACAGATTCGCCTTTTCGGTGTGCAAATGTACGAATAATAGTTGGGATAAAAACCATTTGTGCCATAATCTTCACAATTCGGCACAAGAACAAGGAATGATATTGTTATATATTGTTAATTCTTTCTAATATCATCCGCTCCACAACAGATAACAAATGCAAAGAGAAGAAAATTTCGTAACTTTGCAAAGTTTTTATGCCGCACAGGCTCGTATAAGTACCGGAAAGATGCTCGGTCGCCTGCCGGTAAAACCGTTTATAATATATAATAATGTACGCAATCGTAGAAATTAACGGTCAGCAGTTCAAGGCAGAAGAGGGCAAAAAGCTCTTTGTTAATCGCCTGAAAGATGCCGAGGAAGGCAAGACTGTTGAGTTTGACAAGGTTTTGCTCGTTGATAACGACGGAACGGTCACAGTGGGCGCACCAACTGTAAGTGGCGCGAAAGTAGTAGCTGAGGTCATCAATCCGCTTGTAAAGGGCGAAAAGGTGGTTGTCTTCAAGATGAAACGTCGCAAGGACTATCGCAAAAAGAATGGTCATCGTTCACAGTACACTCAGTTAGAGATTAAAACAATTAACGCTTAAAATTTAGGAGGACAAGAAATGGCTCATAAAAAAGGTGTCGGCAGTTCTAAGAACGGTCGCGAATCACATTCAAAGCGTTTAGGTGTTAAGATTGGTGGTGGTCAGAAGATCATCGCGGGCAACATCATCGTTCGCCAGCGCGGCAACCGCCACTATCCGGGTGAAAACGTAGGTCAAGGCAAGGACGACACGCTCTATGCACTCGCTGACGGCGTGGTTTACTTCCACAAGGGAAAGTTCAACAAGAGCACAGTCTCCGTACTTTCCGAAGAGGCATACGCAACCAAGATAACACCTGAAGCGTAAGCAAATAAAACAAACAAACTTATTCCAAACAAACAGCATAATCCCAAATCTCCACGCGAGATTTGGGATTTATGTTTTCAAACAGCTCGCAATTCCTATCCCGCATGATGGCAGCAAATGGCACAACAATGCGCAACGCACATCTTCATGTCCGCAACCATCATACCAACAGCGTGCAAATGCCTATCCCGCATGGTGAAAACAAAGAGCACAACAATGCGCAACGCACATCCAACGATGGGTAATGATGGGCAATGATGAGCATGATTTGGCAACGCACATCCAACGATTGGGAAATTATATCCACCTCGGAAACAAACCGAAAGACGAGAAAGCATTGCACCCACGTTCATCGCTTGGCAAAGTGATGGAGAAAAAACATCCCCGAGATTTCGTACTCTGAATCTCGGGGATGACATTTCTACTTCGCGATGATTTCGCGTGGGTTATTTCTGAGTCTCCAATCTCTTTTCGATGAACGAAATGGCATGATCGGGGAGCTGACGGAAGAGGTCGAGTATTTCGGATACGCTGCTTTCCTCCTCTACCTGCTCGTCAATGTATTTGGCAATGAAGTTCTGCGATGCACGGTCTTTCTCCTCATCGGCAACATCTGCGAGTTTGTTGATGAGTGAGGTAACTTCCTGTTCGTGCTTAAAGGTTGCCTCGAAGATATCCTCCGGACCTTTCCAGTCGGCCGGCACGTTCTCGATGGCTGTCATTTTCACCTCACCGCCACGACTGAGCACATAGCTTGCCATATCGAGTGCATGACCTCTTTCCTCTTGCGACTGCCTGTACATCCAGTCGGAGAAGCCTCTCCACCCATGTTGGCGCAGCCAAAAGGCCATGCCTATATATAGATTAGAAGACCAAAATTCGGCAATGATTTGCTTATTGAATGCATCTTGCATTTTCTTACTGATATTCATAACTTCTTATTTTTTTAGGTTTATTTCGATGGAATACCGAAATTTCTACCGCAAAAATACCAATTTATTTTTATTCTTGCAAATTTATTGCTCTCTTTTTTTTCTGTCTTTACACTTGTTCTTCGGGTTTCCGCAACATTTATTGTATTTTTTTCATTTCCGATGAAGCTCCTTTTTCCGATTACGAAAAAAGGGAGCTTGTCATCACGACAAGACTCCCTACATAGAATTAATAATATGAATATGATTAAATATGTTCTTACAATCCGCGAGCTTTGAGCAGTCCGGCAGCATCGGGAGCTTTCAGCCCCGTGAAGTCGGAGAAGATTTGCAACAATTCGGTGGTATTGCCTTTGCTGAGCACCTTGTCGCGGAAGTCGTTACCCACTTTGCGTGTAAGTGCGCCATGAGTTGCGAAGTAGTCGGCAATGTTCACTGCCAATACCTCTGACCAAAGGTAGCTGTAATAGCCTGCTGCATAGCCACCACCCCATACGTGGTTGAAATAAGACGTGAAGTAGCGTGGTGGGATTTGTGTATCGAGCAGTCCGATGTCCGTAAGTGCTTTCTTTTCAAACTCGGCGGCTTTGTCGGCTGTCGGTATTTGTTCCGGTGTGAGCATGTGCCAAGCCATGTCTGCACAGGTTGCCGCAAGGTTCTCACCGAGTGCGTAAGCTGCTTGGAAGTTGATGGATTTCAGCATCTTCTCGCGCAGTTCGTCGGGCATGGGCTGATTGGTCTTATCGTGTTTCGCGTAGTGGTTGAACACTTCCGGGATGCTTGCAAACGATTCGTTGAATTGCGATGGCATTTCCACGAAGTCGCGTGCCACGGATGTTCCGCTGAGTGTGTTGTAATAGCAGTTGGAGAGCATTCCGTGAAGGGCGTGTCCGAATTCGTGGAACATGGTGGTTGCCTCGTCCCAAGTAACGAATGTAGGCTGTCCTTCCGGAGCTTTCGCGTAGTTGCACACATTATATATAACGGGTAGTTGTTGGCGTATTCCGCTCTGTTTGATGAATGGACTCATCCACGCTCCGCCTCGTTTTGTCGGGCGGCGGAAATAGTCAACGTAGAAGAGTGCGAGCGGTTTGCCGTTGGCATCAATCACATCGAACACTTTCATGTCGGGATGATAAGTAGGTATGTCCCTGCGTTCTTTGAAGGAGAGTCCGTACACACGGTTTGCAGCGTAGAACACGCCGTTGATGAGTACGCTGTCGATGTTGAAGTAAGGTTTCACTTCGTCGTCGGAGAAGTTGAACATTTCTTTTTTCATCTTCGCCGAGTAGTAGAAGCGGTCGTAGGGTTGCAAGTTGAAGTCGCGTCCCTGTGTTTTGCGTGCGTATTCCTCAATTGCCTTTGTTTCCGCGTCGGCTTTGGGTCGGTATTCCTTGATGAGCTGTTTGAGGAAGGCGTATGCGTTTTCCGGTGTTTTCGCCATTGATTTGTCGAGCGAGTAGGCTGCATAGTTTTTGAATCCCATGAGCTGTGCTTTCTCCGCGCGCAGTTTGGCAATCTGAACAATGATTGGGTAGGTGTTGTAATTGCCCGTTCCGTCGGTGCGGTGGATGGAGGCGTTATAAACGCGTTCTCTCAACGTGCGGTTGTCGAGCGATGCGAGGATGGGTTGCTGTGTGGTATTGGTGATGACGATGCAGTAAGGAGCTTTTCCGCCACGGCTCTGCGCGTCTTTTTTGCACTGTGCCATGGCAGCCTCGCTAAGTCCTGCGAGTTCCTTCGCGTCATTCACCCATACGGTGGCTTCGGCAGCGGCCTTGGGCAGCATATTGCCAAATTCTTGTTCGAGTTTGGCAAGTTGCTTGTTGATTTCCTGCATGCGCGCCATTTTTTCTTTTGAGAGGAGCGCACCTGAACGTACGAATCCCTTGTAAACCACCTCGAGTAGTTTTTTGTCTTCTCCCTTGAGGTTGTTGTATTCATGGTCGTACACGTATTTCACGCGGTCAAAGAATTTTTTGTTGAAGTTGATCTCGTTGTCAAAGTCGGTAAGCATTGGGATTACTTCTTTCTCGGCTTCTTCTATCTCCGGTGTCTTGTTAGCTTCCGTAACACAGAAGAAGGTGTTGGAGACTCTTTCCAATAGTTGTCCGCTGTTCTCGTATGCCACGATGGTATTCTGGAAGGTCGGAGTTTCCTTGTTATCCACTATTTTCTTTATCTCGGCGCGTTGTTCTTCTATTCCCACTTTGATGGCAGGCAGATAGTCTGCATCTTTTATCTTGGCGAAGTCGGGTGCGCCAAAGGTCAGGTTGCTTTTTTGCAGGAGTGGATTATGGTACATCGATTCCCCTTTCTTGCATTTCTTACAGTTCATTCCTGATTTACAGTTTTTATTTTCTTTCTTGCATCCCTGTTTGCATTTGCAGGCTTTACTGTCTTTTGTGCATTTGCAGTTTTGTCCGCATTTGCAGGTTTTCCCATCTTTGCAGACTTGTTTGTTTTTGCAGCATTTGTTTCCTTGCTCGCATTTGCAGGTTTGTCCGCATTTACAGGTTTGTCCGCATTTACAGGTTTGTCCGCATTTACAGGTTTGTCCGCATTTACAGGTTTTCCCATCTTTGCAGACTTGTTTGTTTTTGCAGCATTTGTTTCCTTGCTCGCATTTGCAGGTTTGTCCGCATTTACAATCTTTGCAGGGCTGTCCGGTTGCCGCGCTCATTGTCATGATGGCGCAGGAGAGGGCTGCCATGAGGATTGACCGTTTAAGATTTATTTTCATAACTTTATTATTAATGATTATTTTCTGATTTTGTTTTCTGTTTGGATGTGGCAAATTCACATTCTTCCCAAGTCGGATAACGACTTTGGATTTCATCAGCAAATATAAGCATTATATTCCAAACGCGCGCAAATTTCTTTGTTTTTTTTCATAAAAAAGCAAAAAAGCGGTAGATTGATGCTTACGATAAAAGTGGAACTTTTTTCAGGCATATATGTTTGTTTATGATTCCCATTCTTAATTTTAGAATGGAGTTTGCATATATCCCCTTATCTCTTCGCCCACCATTGAGCTGTCTTTCAATTTATGCAAATCTTCGATATAACTTATCAAGTGGTCATGAAAGGTAAGCTTTTGCATCATAAAAGGTAAGCTTTTGCATTACAAAAGGTAAGCTTTTGGACGGCAAAAGGTAAGCTTTTGAAATGTGGATTGTAAACTGCTGATTATCAGAAACTTTCATTGGCATTGATTTTTCTTGTAAAAGCTATGCCTTTCAGCTCGTCGGGACGACTTTCCATGTTGCCGCGCGAGAGGGGGAAGATTTCCGAATGGGAACGGCATGAAAAAAATATGTGCGGAGAGGGTAAAGTTTTCGGTGAAAAATGGTAAAAATCGTGGAAAAAGTGGTATCTTTGCAATTGTAACGTTATTTTTTTTACAAAGACATCAAAAACAAATCATGACAAATATATTTCAAGAAGCAATCGCAAATCGACGTTCTCACTACGCGCTGAAAAACGAGTCGCCCATCACCGATGAGGAAATCATCAACAGGGTACGATTCGCCGTAAAGCACATACCAGCGGCTTTCAACAGCCAGTCCACGCGTGTGGTCGTGTTGCTGCACGAGAAGCACCAACGGCTTTGGCAAATCACCAAGGACACGCTGCAAGCCATCGTACCGGCAGAGGCTTTTGGCAAGACGAAAGAGAAGATAGAGCGTAGTTTTCAAAGTGGATATGGCACTCTGCTCTTCTATGAAGACCAACGTCCCGTGAGAAAGCTCATGGAGCAGTTCCCCCTCTACGCCGACAACTTCCCCACATGGTCGGAACACACCAATGCCATGCACCAGTTCGCGCTGTGGACGATGCTCGCGGACGCCGGTTTCGGTGCGAGTCTGCAACATTATAATCCGCTCATCGACGAACGGGTGGCAAAGGAATTCAACATCCCCACCGACTGGAAGATGATTGCGCAGATGCCTTTCGGGGTGGCTGCGGGACAGCCGGACGAGAAAACATTTCTGCCCATCGACGACCGCGTGCTCATCCCCTGACGGAAAGACGGGGCACGCTGCTGCCCCACTCCGACGAAACGACAAACCTCATAGCAAATCCGCCCAATGAAAAAAGCGATAAAATGGCTGCTTGCCATCGTGCTTGCCCCCATTCTGCTCTTTCTTATCCTCACATTCCTGCTTTACCTGCCACCGGTTCAGAATTGGGCAGTAAGGCAGGCAACGGCACGCATTGCCGAGAAAACGGGCATGACAATAACGCTGGAACGCGTGAACCTGTCGTTCCCACTCGATTTGCAGCTCGACGGTCTGAAAATGTTGCAACCCAACGACTCCATTCGTGGCAAGACCGACACCGTGGCAGACGTGAAACAGCTCGTGGTGAAGGTGCAACTCATGCCACTCTTCAAGAACCGCGTGGAGGTGGACGAACTGACATTCAGACAACTGAAAGCCAATACCACACATTTCATCGGCGACCTGCGCGTCAGAGCCGATCTGCAACGACTGCATCTCGTCAGTCATGGCATCGACCTCAAAGGCGATTCCGCCAAACTCAATCTTGCCGAACTTCAAGGCGGATGGATTGACATTGCCTTGGGCGACACCGTGCCCCCCGATACCACGAAGGAGAAAACGCTATGGCGCATCAACATCGACCGACTCCATTTGGCACAAACCGACTTCCGGTTGCACACGCCGGGCGATACGCTCAGTCTGCAAGCGGTTTTCGGAAAGGCGGAGGCAAGACAAACCGAACTCCTCCTGCACGACAATATATATAAGGTGGGATCGCTCGACTGGCACAAGGGGCAATTCTACATGAATCGCAACTTCGAACCACGACAAAAGGGCTTCGACGCGGCACACCTCGCCATGACGGAACTGAACCTCGGGATGGACTCGCTGGTCTATGCCGGAAAAGACATCAGCGCGAACATCAGGGCTGCCAACCTCAGAGAACAAAGCGGACTGACAATCACCAACCTCCGCACATCGCTCCGCATGGACTCGCTGAGCATGAGCCTCCCCAACCTCTTCCTGCAAATGCCCGGAACGGAACTCGCCGGCAACTTCCGCATGGAGATGAATGTCTTTGAGGAAACCAACCCGGGACGATTGTATGCCGACTTCAAGGGATTTCTCTCCGTGGCAGACATGATGCCCTTCCTCACCTCGCTCGACAAACATACACTTCGCGCCCTGCCCTCCCAACCCATCACGCTGCGAACGCACATGCAGGGCAACCTGAAATACATTACGCTCAACCCACTACAAGTCAGTCTGCCGGACAGTTTCAGCCTCTTGGCAAAGGGATGGATAGCCCAACCCACCGACATGGCACGCCTGCGAGCCGACCTGAGAGTGGACATGAGGGCGGAACATCCCGACTTCATCAACCGACTGCTGCCGAAAAGCATCAGCCAAACGGTGCACATACCAAACGGAATCGCACTGAAAGGCGACATCCACATCAGAAAAAATCAATACAAAGCCGACCTCCGCCTGAGCGGAAAACAAGGTAAAGCACGACTGAAAGGCAGCTACAACACGGCAACGCAAGCCTACAACCTGCTTGCCGACGCGCAAAACCTGCAACTGGGACGCTTCCTGCCCCGACAAAACCTGCAACCCTTCTCGGGAAAAATCGCCGCAAAGGGAAAAGGCACCGACCTGCTCGGCGGAAAAGCATCGGCAAACATCGCAGCAAACATCAGGAAATTCAGATATGGCAACTACATCCTCGACAACATCGCCGGGAAAATAAGGTTGGGCAACGGACTCACCGACGTGCACATCAAGAGCAACAACAGCATGCTCGCAGCCAACGTCAGATACACCGGAACAATCAACAAGAAAGGAGTGGCAGGACACATAAAAGGAATGTTCCGCCACATCGACCTGCATCGGCTCGGAGGAATGAAAGAACGCTACGCCATTGCCACATGGACGGAAGCCGACGTGAAATCGAACCTCAAGAACCGACATTCCTTCAAAGGAATTTTAAGACACTTCGCCCTCGACAACGAGAACGGAAAAGTCCCCACACCACTGGTAAGGGGCAACTTCAACGTGGCGGCAACCATGCGGGGAACACTGCTCGACACCCATTTGAAAGGCAATCTGAAACACGCCGACTTACAAGGCTTGGGACTCATCGACAAACACTACATCGCAAAAACGGAGGCAGACCTCCACATCAGGTCGAATATGAAGAATTACCATCATTTGGACGGAAACATCGACCAACTGCAACTCGACGAAAGGCGAGGCAACAACCACATCGCACTGCTCAACGGCTCGTTCCGACTGGATGCAGACATGAGAGGAAACGACATAAAAGGCAGTCTGGACGGACAGTTCCCCCACGCCGACCTCTACCAATTGGGCGTCATCGACCAACCCTTCACCACCCACTTCAACACACGGCTCAACTTTGCCATGACCGGAACTGACGACCTCAGAGCCGAAGGAGCTTTCCACAATCTCGACGTGAGCACCAAAAACCGAACCTACAGCCCCGGCGACGTGGCGTTCGACCTGCTCAGCCAACGCGACAGCACACATGCCGAAGTGAAAGGCGGCGACTTCCTGTTGAATACCGACCTCAATGGAAGCTACAAACAACTTGCCAACATCGGCAAGAAATTCGCCAACGACCTGCAACGACAAATCGCCGGGAAATACATCGACCAGCATGCCCTGCGCCAACTGTTGCCCACCGGACACTTCACACTGAAATCGGGCACCGACAACTTCTTCAGCGGGTTGCTCGCCGAACAGGGCTATCGCTTCAAAACGGCAGACATACAACTCACCTCGTCGCCCGAAGAAGGACTCAACGGAAAGATGATGGTGGACGGAATGGAACACGACAGCTTGCGAGTGGACTCCCTTCTGCTGACACTCTACAACCACGACGACGGACTGAACTACCGATTGGAGATAGCCAACGCCCCGGACAACCATTATCCCTATCATGCCTGTCTGCAAGGCGCCTTCTACGAACACGGCATACTATCCACACTGTCCGTACTCGATGCACAACAAAAAACAGCCCTCGCACTCTCCATGCGCGCGGCAATGGCAGACAAAGGAATAAAACTAAACCTCACCTCACCCGATGCCGTGCTGGGCTATAAAGACTACATCGTAAACCCCGACAACTATTTCTACGTGGGACGCGACAAACGCATCTCCACCAACCTCAAACTGCTCGCAGGCGATGGAGCCGGACTACAGCTGATCACGGAAGACAACGACACCACCTCACTGCAAAACCTCACCCTCTCCGTGCATCGGTTCGAAGTGGGAGAACTGCTCGCCGTGCTCCCATTTGCACCAAAAATAACGGGTGTGCTCGATGGCGACTATCATGTGGTGCAAACCGCATCCGACCTCACCGTTTCGAGCAACATGACGGTGCAAAACATGATTTACGAAGACAACAAGATGGGCAACGTGGGCATGGAACTTGTTTACATACCGCTTAATGATGGCACACACTTCGTCAATGCCCTCATCTCGCAAAACAACCGGAGCATAGGCGAACTCTCGGGAAGCTACAAGAGCGAAGGCGAAGGCAGACTCGAAGCCAATCTGAACATGGACCGGTTCCCACTGAACTTCATCAACGGATTCGTCCCCGACCGCATCGTGGGACTGCAAGGTGATGGAGAGGGCGACCTTACAGTAGAAGGACCACTCAATCAACTGAAAGTCAATGGAGAACTATACCTCGATTCAGCACATCTCATCAGCCTCCCCTACGGCGTGGATATGCGATTCGCCGACGATCCCGTCTTGATAAAAGACAGCAGGATAGAGTTCGAAAACTTTGAAATGTTCGCCAACAACAACTCACCGCTCAACATATCGGGACATCTCGACTTCTCCGATTTCAATAACATGAACATGGACGTGCGAATGCGCGCCAACAACTTTGAAATCATCGACGCAAGAGAAAACCCACGCTCGGAAGTTTACGGCAAAGCCTTCGTCGATTTCAACGGAAGGATGCGCGGACCGGTAAACGACCTCGAACTGCTCGGACAACTTGAGGTCTTGAACGGAACCGACATGACCTACGTCATGCGCGATGCCACCCTGACCACCGACACGGAACTCAACGATCTCGTGCAGTTCACGAACCTCAACGACACCATCAGCGATGTGGTGCGCCGACCCGACCTCACCGGTTTCACCATGCGACTGGGACTGAACATCGATGAGCAAGCTCACATCGTATGCGCACTGAACCCCGACAAATCAAACTACATCGACCTCTTTGGCGGCGGCTCACTGCTGCTCAGCTACGACCCGACCAACAGCGTTCAGGTAAGAGGACGCTACACACTCAACGATGGCGTGATGAAATACTCACTGCCCATCATCCCCCTGCGCACATTCCACATACGAGAAGGCAGCTATATAGAATTTTCCGGCGACCCGATGCAACCCTTCCTAAGCATCATTGCCACCGAAGAGGTGAAAACCAACGTAACCGATGCCTCCGGACAGGGACGCGCCGTTGATTTCACCTGTGGCGTAAGGCTCACCAAGAGATTTCCACAACCCGGCGTGGAATTCATCATCGATGCACCCGAAGATCAGGAAATGCAGAACACACTCAACACCAAAAGTGCCGAAGAACGGTCGAAATTGGCAGTTACGATGCTCGCCTCCGGAATGTACTTCGACGGAACAATCAACAAGAACGCCGATGCCGCCATGAACAGTGCCCTCGCCGGATTCCTGCAAAGTCAGGTAAACGCCATCACGGGCAAAGCTCTCAGCTCCATGGGGCTCGACCTCACGGCAAACATGGAGAGCACTGCCGATGCAAACGGCAGCCTACACACCGATTACACCTTCAAATTCTCCAAACGATTGTGGGACAACCGCCTGCGCATCATCATGGGAGGCAGAGTATCTACAGGCTCACAGCTATCCGATCATAACGGCGCATTCTTCGACAACCTGTCGCTGGAATACCGCCTGAACCGCAAAGAAACGAAATATATCAAGCTCTATTACGAACGCGAGGCATACGACTGGCTCGAAGGTGAACAGAGCGAGTTCGGCGTGGGCTTCCTTTGGAGACGAAAGCTCAGCCATTTCAAGGACATCTTCCGCTTCAGGAAAAACAAAGAAGAACGGATTGCGCCCACACCCGACCAACCGAAACGCGACAGTTTAATCAATTTCACGCATGAGAAGAAATCATCCACATCCAACTCCCAACCATAGTGCCCGAAAGCTTGCCTCCCCTCGTCTCACCATCATCCTTGCCATGACGATGGGGCTTGTGGCATCGCTGCTTGCCGCATGCAGCAGCACACGAGCAATCCCCGATGGCGAACAACTCTACACGGGCATGAAACGAACCGAATACACCAACATGCAACCCGATGAGCACACACGAGCCGTTATGGAAGAATTGGACGTGGTACTTGCCACCAAACCCAACGCGGCACTCTTCGGAAGTCCGTCGATGCGTTCTCCGTTTCCCATCGGACTGTGGGTATGGAACGCTTTCTCGCCCGACACCTCAGCCTTCAGCCGTTGGGTGGTGCGCGCTTTCGGCTCAAAACCTGTCCTCATGAGCCATGTCAATCCGGAACTCCATGCCACCGTGGGAAGAAACCTGCTCTACAAACGTGGCTATTTCAACGGAAAAATCAACTACGAACTGTTGCCACAGACGAACCCCAAGACCATGAAGCTGCGCTACATCGTGAACATGGGTCCGCTATGGACCATCGACAGTCTGCGCTACGTGAACTTCCCCCCCGCCGCCGATAGTCTGTTGCGCACCGATAGTGCAAACGCCGTCATACACAACGGCGACCCTTTCGACGTGGCAACGCTCGAAAAGGAACGCCGCCGCGTTACAACGCTCTTCCGCGACAACGGATATTACTATTATCAGAACACCGATGCCAGTTATTTGGCCGACACCACGACCATCGCCGGGAAAGCCATCATGCACTTGCAGATGGCAGATTCCGTCAATGCGCGCAACATTCGCAAATGGCGCGTGAACAACATCACCATCAACCTGCGGAAAACATTCATGGAGGAACTCTCGCAACAACGCAAATCGCGACGTTTCACCGTGAACTACAACGGCAAACGCCCCCCACTGCGTACCCGCGTCATCGCCAACGACCTCTTTCTCAGAAGAGGCGGTCTCTACAGTCTGGAGAAACATCAGGAAAGCCAAGAGAAACTCAATGCCACCGGCATCTTCGCAGCCACCAATTTCAACTTCACCCCTCACGATTCCACCGACACTTGTGAGCTGCTCGACCTGAACATTGATTGTCTGTTTGACAAGCCCTACGATTTCTACGTCGAAACCTACGGCAGAGGCAAGACCAGCGGGAAGTATGGACCTGAAATCATTGTCGGACTGACCAAGCGCAACGCCTTTCGCGGTGCCGAGCTGCTCAACATCCGGTTGCATGGTGCTTACGAATGGCTGTCCGTACGCAGCGACCAAACAGAGAAATCGGGCATCAGCGACTATGAATATGGCGCGGAAGCAAGTCTGCAATTCCCACGCGTGCTCAACCCATTCCAAACCCCTCCCCGACTGCGACGCGAGCGACGACGCAAGAAACGCGAAAAAGCCATCGCGCAAGGCGAGACACTCCCCGCACGAAAGCCTCGCCAACAGTATTTTGAAACGCCCATGACCACCATCAGCGCATCGACCAACGTCATCAAACGCTCCAAATATTTCAAACGCCACATCGTCTCCGGCGAACTTGCCTACAGCTGGCGACCCAACGAGCGGCACGCCTTTGTCTTCAAGCCCCTCACACTCTCCTACGAATACATGAAGAGCATGAGCGACCGGTTCTTGGAACTCATCGACAGCATGCCCTATCTTGAAGTGTCGATGGCAGACCAATTCATTCCCAAGACAAGTTTCCAATACACTTATCAAAGTCCGGCAAACCATCAAAATCCCATCAACTGGACCACCACCGTAAGCGAAGCGTCGAACGTGCTCGCCGGTGGTTACGCTGTCTTCGGCAGGTCATGGAGCGAAAAGGGAAAACAGATGTTCAAAAATCCCTTCGCACAGTTCGTCAAACTGCAAACCGCCTTTACCAAAGTGTGGGCAGTGGGTTCCAAAAGCTCCGTGGCGGCACACATCAACGCCGGCATGATATGGGCTTACGGCAACAGCCGGTTCGCACCCTATTCGGAACAATTCTTCGTGGGAGGGGCAAACAGCATACGGGCATTCAACGCTCGAGAGATAGGTCCGGGCAAATATCGCTCCGGATACCGACTGCGCTCCTTCGTGGAACAAACCGGTGAGATAAAGTTGCAGGCAAACGTGGAATACCGTCCCCACCTCGTGGGCAATCTCTACGGAGCCTTGTTCCTCGACGCGGGCAACGTTTGGACAATGCGTGAGGACGACAGGCGACCCGGTTCACAGTTCCGCTTCAACGACTTCTATCGGCAGATTGCGCTCGGCACGGGAGTGGGCATCCGCTACAACCTCGGATTCTTCATGATACGCGTGGATTGGGGCATCGGGCTGCACGTACCTTACGACACGGAGCGAACCGGATTCTACAACATCGACCGGTTCAAGGACGCACAAACCTTACATTTTGCCATCGGATTGCCGTTCTGACCACTTTCCCTTTCTGCAGCGGACAGCCGCGAGACAAGGATAATGCCGACTTACTCCGCGAAAAGGAAGACAGAAAAAATGAAGAAATAGGAAGCAACGAACCACCGTTTTTTAACAAGAAAATTGTATCTTTGCAACAATTACCAACCGCTCCTCGCGGACACAACCCCAAAAACAACAACAAACGAAATGAAAAAGCTATCCATCCTCCTGCCACTGCTCATCATCGCGCTCACCCTTGAGGCGCAAGTGGCAAGACCCAAACTCATCGTCGGACTCGTCGTTGATCAAATGCGCTGGGACTATCTCTATCTTTACAACGAAGAATATGCCCCGAACGGCTTGAAACGTCTGCTCAACGACGGATTCTCATTCGAGAACACCCACATCAACTACGCACCCACCGTAACCGCCGTAGGTCATACATCGGCCTTCACCGGCTCGATACCTGCCATCCACGGCATTGCCGGCAACTACTTCGCCGACAACGACAAGTTCGTTTATTGCTGCGACGATGCCGAGGCACAAACCGTAGGCTCAACAAGCAAAGAGGGAAAGATGAGCCCGCGACGAATGCTCACCACCACCATCGGCGACCAACTCAAACTTGCCACCGACTTCCGGTCGAAAGTCATCGGCATTGCACTGAAAGACCGAGCTGCCATACTCCCCGCCGGACATTCCGCCGATGCAGCCTATTGGTGGGACACATCGGCAGGACACTTCATCTCCTCCACCTATTACATGAAGGAACTGCCCCAATGGGTGAAAGACTTTAATCGGATACACCACACCGCACCGAAGTTCAACATCAAAACCTCGAACACGGGCGTTACCATGACCTTCCAAATGGCTGAAGCCGCACTCTTCAACGAAAAACTCGGACAAGGCAACACCACCGACATGCTCACCGTCAGCATCTCCTCCACCGATGCCATCGGACACAAATACGGCACGCGGGGAAAGGAAAACCACGACGTCTTCATGCAGCTCGACAAAGACTTGGCACACTTCCTCAATGCACTCGACCAACAAGTGGGACGCGGCAACTACCTACTCTTCCTCACCGCCGACCACGGAGCTGCACACAACTACAACTATCTCAAAAAGAACAACATACCGGCAGGCGCATTCGACTACGACAAAGCCGTGAAACAGCTCAACGCCCACTTGGAAAAAACCATCGGCATAGCCCCCGTCTTCGGTGAAGACAACTACCAATTCTTCCTCAACGACTCCATCATAACAAAGAGCGGCATCGCGAAACAAAAGGTCATCGACGAAGCCATCGCCTACCTGAAGCAAGACCCACAATACCTCTACGTCTTCGATGAGGAGAAAATCTCCGAACAAACCATGCCACAATGGTTCAGACAGAGAATGGAAAACGGATACTTCCGCAACCGCTCCGGCGAAATCGGCATCATCACCCGACCACAATTCTTCGGAGCCAAAGACAGCCCCGACTACAAAGGCACATCGCACGGACAACCCTACCCCTACGACACTCATCTGCCGTGGCTCCTCTACGGATGGAACATCCCCCGGGGCGCATCCTCACAAGAAGCCACCATCAACGACATCGCTGCCACCATTTGCGGAATGTTGAAAATTCAGATGCCCAACGGCTGCATAGGACGTAACTTACTGAAATAAAAACATCATGCACATTGCCATAGCCGGAAACATAGGGAGCGGAAAAACCACGCTCACGCGATTGCTCGCCAAACGCTACGGATGGAAACCAAAATACGAGTCGGTGGAGTTCAACCCCTATCTCAACGATTACTACAAGGACATCAAGCGATGGTCGTTCCCCATGGAGGTGTTCTTCCTGAAAGAAAGATTCAAGGACCTGCTCGAAATCAGCACCGGCACCGACGACATCATACAAGACCGCTCCATCTATGAGGGAGTCTATGTCTTCACAGCCAACAACTTCGCCATGGGCAACCTCGACAAACGCGACTACGAAACCTACATGGAACTCTTCGAAGACATGACCGATGTCGTGCGCTATCCCGATCTCATGATTTACCTGCGCGCATCGGTGAGCCATCTCGTGGAAAACATCGAGAAACGCGGACGCGACTACGAGCAGAAAATACCACTCGACTATCTGGAGAACATCAACCAACGCTACGAGGACTTCATCGCCAAGAGATACAAAGGACGCGTGCTCACCATCAACGTAGATCACCTCGACTACGAGAGCCAACCCAAAGACCTCGGAGTCATCACCGACAAAATCGACCGGGAACTCTTCGGACTATTCT
>QWCJ01001057.1_pt1 | contig 26087 bp, 26 predicted proteins | sample 1972501 | NCBI WGS metagenome assembly QWCJ01 (sample SAMN09866711, study PRJNA288562) | Human vaginal metagenome isolate term2_vaginal, whole genome shotgun... | isolation source: vagina | host: Homo sapiens | place: USA: California
AATTGTTCTATCATAAAAAGGATTGATTCCAAACTAGACAACACAAAAAAATATCTTATTGAGATGAGTGACGGTAATATCGTAGAAACTGTATTTATGCAGTATAAGACTCACACTTCAATATGCTTGTCAACACAAATTGGTTGCAAGATGGGTTGCAAATTTTGTGCGTCGACAAAGAAGAGCTTTGTAAGAAATTTACAACCTTATGAGATGTGCGCTCAAATTTATTTGGTGGAAAATGATTTGGATATAAGAATTAATAATATAGTATTGATGGGAATAGGCGAACCACTAGATAATTACGACAATGTTTCTAGATTTATTGATTTGATTACTGACAAAGATGGTCAAGATATGTCAATTAGAAATATAACATTATCTACTTGCGGATTGGTTGATAAAATTATTAGACTTGCAAACGATGATATAGGTATAAATATAACTATTTCACTTCATAATCCATTCGATAATGAGAGAAATAAACTTATGCCAATAGGAAATAAATACTCAATTGAAGAGATTCTAGATGCATGTGATTACTATTTCAAGAAAACTAAACGACGTATTGGTTTTGAATACACTGTCATTGAAAATGTTAATGATTCAAAAAAATACATGGATAAGTTAGTTAGTTTATTGAAAAACAGAAATTGCTTATTGAACTTGATAACATTAAATCCTATTGAAGAATTTAATCAAAAATCTCCAGATAGATTTAAAATGATAGAATTTATGGAATATATGAACAAAAATAATGTAAATACAACGATAAGAAGAAAACAAGGCATTGATATAGATGGGGCCTGTGGACAATTAAGAATTAACAATATGACAAAAAGAGGTGTGAAATGAAATATGCTTCAAACACAGACATCGGCTTGGTAAGAAAGCTAAATGAAGATTATCATATGAATTATATAACTGATGATTTTAGCTTACTTGTTGTATGTGATGGAATGGGCGGACATAAAGCTGGTGAAGTTGCAAGTAAGAAGGCAGTCGAAACAGTTGTAAATTTTGTAAAAGAAAATGAAAATGAGAAAGATTATGAGAGAATATTAACTGAGGCTATTGAATTAGCTAACGATGAAGTATTCAACGATAGTGAAAATAATTCGGAACATAGAAACATGGGAACTACGATAGTTGCATGCTTAATTCATGATGATAATGCTATTGTAGCAAATGTAGGTGATAGTAGATTATACTTGTATAGAGATGAAGAATTAAAGCAAATAACTGTCGATCATTCTCTTGTAAATGACTTGTTATCATCTGGGACTATCACCGAAGAAGAAGCTGTTGATTTTGCACAAAAAAATGTTATTACAAGATCATTGGGAATTCAAGATAATGTTGATGTAGATATATTTAATATTAAACTTGTTAATGGAGATTTGATATTAATGTGTACAGATGGATTAACTTCACAATTAGAAAATGAAGACATAGTTGATATTATCAAAGAAGAATCGGATTTAGATCAAATTATTAAAAATTTGATTGATGAAGCAAATGATATCGAAGGAATAGATAATGTAACTATTACGCTTTATTTATTTGAAGGGGAAAATTATGATAGGTAAAATTTTAGGCGATAGATACGAGATAATAGAAGAAGTCGGCGTTGGAGGTATGGCCAAAGTGTACAAAGCTTTGGATACTGTTTTAAATCGATATGTCGCTGTAAAAGTTTTAAAAAATGAATACATGGAAGACCAAGATTTTCTTAGAAAATTTGCCATGGAAGCTCAATCTGCTGCATCATTGACTCATGCAAATATTGTAAGTGTGTTTGATGTTGGAAGTTCTTATGTAGATGGTCGCAAATATAATTACATTGTAATGGAATATGTGGATGGTAAAACTTTAAAGGATATAATCGACGAAAAACAAGTTTTACCAATTGAAGATATCGTAAATTATGGAGTTCAAATAGCAAGCGCATTAGAATGCGCTCATAAAAATGGAATAATCCATCGAGATATAAAACCGCATAATATGCTTATTGATAAATCTAATAATCTAAAAGCTACAGATTTTGGAATTGCAAGAATTTCTTCATCAGCAACATTAACATATACTTCAACAGTTTTAGGAACTGTTCATTATATATCACCAGAACAAGCAAAGGGTAAATTTATTGATGAAAAAAGTGATATATATTCATTAGGTGTAGTATTGTACCAAATGGCTACAGGAGAAGTTCCGTTTGATGCACCAAATGCCGTTGGAATTGCGTTAAAACATATTCAAGACCCATTGGTACCACCTATAAATCTGCGTCACGATTTGCCACAAGGACTTAATGATATCATAGTTAAAGCTATGGCAAAAGATCCTAACGACAGATTTAAATCCGCTACAGAATTAAAAGAGATGTTGAAGAATTATCAAAACTACTCATCCGATTTGTATCAAAAAACTACAAAAAATCCAATAATTAAAGAAAATGACGAACAACCTGAAGTAAAAGAAGCGATTTATAAAACTCCTATACAGTCTTCTACAAAAGACAATAAAAATAAATCTAAAAAGATTTTGTGGATTATATTACCAATCATTCTAGCTTTTTTGGTATTAGTTGCGGTGTTATTAGGTAAAAAGTATATAAACAAGAATAAACAAGACTTAGTCATAGTTCCAGCGTTGACTGGGTTAACTGAAAATGATGCATTGAATAAAGCTAAAGCTAGCAATTTGATTGCTGTAGTTTCAGAGTACAAAACTGAAAATAGTGTTGAGCCAGGAAAAGTAATAGAACAAACTCCAGAATCTAGTTCGGAAGTAAAAAAAGGAACTATTATAAAATTAGTCGTGAGCAAAGGTGAAGAACAGGTTTCTGTGCCTAATTTATCAAATATGACAATAGAAAATGCTAAAATTCAGCTCAACAAATTAGGCTTAGAAATTGGAGAAATTACTAAAGAAAACAGCGATAATTTTGAAGTTGGAAAAATTATGAAACAACATCCAGAAGCAGGAACTAGCATAGGCAAGGATTCTAAAATTGATTTGGTAATTTCTTTAGGGAAAAAAGAAGAACTAGTAGAAATGGTTGACTTGATGGGCAGTGATATTAGTCAAGCTATTAATAAGCTAAAATCAATTGGACTAAATATAGGTAATATTGAAAAAAAATATAGTAATTCCTATGATACTAACCAAGTAATTTGGCAACAATACGATGCAGGTAAAAAACTGAAAAAAGATAGTTCTATTGATGTTATAATCAGTAAAGGTAAAAAAGATTCTGAGATGGTTGAAAGATTATTTAGAATAAGTAAACCAGTAGACAGAGGAATTTACACTGTCACTATAAAAGACGAAACAGAAGATAATATCATATATGAAGAAAACCATAAAGCTACTGAAGGAGATATTAGAATAAAACTTAAAGTAAAACCTAAAAACGACATTAAAGTTTATATTAATGGAGAATTGATTAATGTCGGATAAAACAGGGATTATTACTAAAATTCAAAGAGAATTGTTCTACGTAAGCATTGGAAATAATGTATATCCTTCAAAAGCCAAGGGAAATTTTCGAAATAAAAAAATTACCCCTGTTGTAGGAGATAAGGTAGATATACATGTAGAAAATGGTCTTGGATTTATTTTAAAAATACATCCAAGATCTGTACTTTTACATCGACCAGAAGTGAGTAATGTAGACAAATGTTTCGTATTGACCAGTATAAAATCACCAAATATTAATTTGATGTTATTGGATAAATATTTGTTGATGATTGAGAAAAACAATATTGATTGTGTGATTGTATTCAATAAATCTGATTTGGTATCTGAAAATGAAAGAAACTTATTCGCAGAGATATATAGAAATATTGGATACAAGGTTATATTTAATTCAAATGAATCTTCGCATGTAAATGAAGAATTATTAAAAGAATTTAAAAATCATATCAGCTGTGTTATAGGGCCAAGTGGAGCAGGAAAATCTAGTACTTTAAAAAAATTGTTTCCAAATGAGAATTTTGTTTCTGGAAAAATAAGCGAAAAAACTCAGAGAGGAAAACAAACAACTAGGCATATCGAAATTAAAATGGTTGATGAAAATACTTATGTTTTGGATACCCCAGGATTTAGTTCTTTTGATTTATCTTTTTTGAAAGATAAATCCGAAATCAAGAATAATTTCTTAGAATTTAGAAAGAACAGTTCAAAATGTAAATTTAATAATTGTGAACACATTAATGAACCCAAATGTGAAATAAAAAAACTTTTAGAATCTGGAGAAATATCTAAAAGTAGATATGATAACTATTTAAAAATTGTAGAAGAATACGAGAAACTTAGGAGGTATTAATGGCTAGTTTGAGTCCGTCTTTGTTGGCGTGTAATTTTTTTGAATTAGAAAAGAACTTAGATATATTAAAAAACAAAGGAATAAGATATTTACATTTAGATGTTATGGATGGAAATTTTGTACCAAATATTTCTTTTGGTCCAGCAATTATAAAACAAATCAGAGAAAAATATCCAGAATTTATCTTTGATTGTCACCTTATGGTTAATAAACCAGAGAATATTATAAATGATATATTGGATGCAGGAGCAGATATAATTACTTTTCATCCAGAAGCAACTTTTCATCCTCATAGAATAATTCAAACTGTTCATAAAGCAGGTAAAAAGTGTGGGTTAGCATTAAATCCTTCTACAGGGTTAGAATCTTGTAAATATATTATCGATGATTTAGATATTATACTTGTAATGAGCGTAAATCCAGGTTTTGGGGGACAATCGTTTATAGAAAGTCAATATTTGAAATTAATAGACGCAAGAAATATGATAAAAGCTTCAAAAAAAGATATTATATTAGAAGTTGATGGAGGAGTTAAAACATCAAATATTGATAAAGTTTTGGAAGCAGGGGCTGATTTAATCGTAAGTGGATCAGATGTTTTCAATCATAATATTGAATCACAATTAGATATTTATAATCAAAAATTAAACAGATAGGGAGAATGTTATGAACAAAAATTTGAAGTTTATGGTTGAAGGAGCTATTACTTTAGCTCTTACAGCGGTATTGAACAGTATAGTAATTTTTAAAATGCCAAGAGGAGGATCTGTTTCATTGGCAGGATACGTTCCAATCTTATTATTTGGTCTAAGATGGGGACTCAAACCTGGTATTTTAATAGGACTAATGTATGGGATTTTAGATAGCCTTGTGGATCCTTACGTTATACATCCAATACAATACCTACTAGATTATCCAATAGCTTATATGGCTCTAGGTTTATCAGGATTAGGATGTAATGAGGAAACTTTAAGTGGCAAAATTAATATTAAAATGATTTTAGCGTGTGTATTCGCGGTATTAATGAGAGGAGTAGCTGCTATATTAAGCGGATATGTATTTTTTAAAGACACATTACCAAAAGATATACCGGCTTTACTGGGATCTTTCTTGTATAATATTACTTATATCGTTCCAAATGGAATTATAGCTATAGTTGTAATTTTAATTTTAATTAAGCCTGTATCAAAGGTAAGTAAGAAATGATTGGATTGATTTGTTGCGCCGGTGAATTGTCTGATAGGATTCTTTTTGAAGAATATTACGAAAAATCAGATTTTAAAATAGCAGTAGATGGTGGTACAAAATATTTTACAGACTATGACAAAGATTTTGATTTCGCTATAGGAGATTTTGATTCTATAAAAATCGAGGATAAAAAATTTCTAGAAGTAAATAACAAGATTTATGAAAAATATAAGCGAAAAAAAGATTTTACTGATTTTGAAGCCGCAATAAATATATTAATAGAAAAAAATTGTAAAACAATATATGCCTTTGGTGCAACAGGAACAAGATTAGATCATACAATGTCGAATTTAATCTACTCAAAAAAATGCTTTGATATTGGAATTGAACTTGTATTTGTTGGAAATAATAACATTATTAAATTCTTAGGCGAAAGCACTGAATGCGTTATGAGATATGATTATATCTCTATTGTAGTATTATCGAATAATGGCATGATCTTTGTTTTATTCTTCTTCTGTTGTTTTGATAAATTGAGGTCTTTCAACTAAACCTGATCTTAAGCATCTTGTGCACACATTGATTCTTTTTGGTTTGCCATCAACTAAAGCTCTAACTTTTCTGATGTTAGGTGCCCAGCTTCTATTTGAAGATCTTAAAGAAAATGATCTATTATTTCCGAAAGTTCTTGATTTACCACAAATTTCACATTTTTTGGACATAATTACACCTCCTGGTTCTTTTTCAAATGTCTCTTGATATTATAGCATATTTTAAAACAGAATTTCAAGCTTTTAAAGCTAAAATATGTTATAATAATATAGTATTAATATGTAAATTAGAATCTTTGACATAAAAAGAGTATAATATAATTAATTAGGTATCACAAATAGGAGGTAATATGACTACTAAAATTGATAACGAATATGGTTCAATATTAATATCAGATAATATCGTTAGAACTATTGCTAGTGAAACAGCAATTGTAATAGATTTGACTGTTGTTTTGGAATACGGTACTAAAATTGCTGTGGTTTGCCAAAATATTATTGATACAGTTAAATATAGTGTAGAAAACAAAACAGGTCTTGAAGTTGAATGTGTTAATGTTCTTGTTCAAGATATGAGAATAAACGAAGGAAAATAGGGGGCACAATGAAGAATGACGCAACACTGTTCAAGAATTGCCTTCTAGCGGGATTTAAGAACTTAGAAAATAAAAGGGAAATAGTTAATAGCTTAAATGTTTTTCCGGTTCCAGATGGAGATACTGGTACCAATATGACATTGACAATTAAATCTGCTATTTCCAAGGTCAATGGCGTAACTGATTTGAGCATTGCAAGTTTAGCGAAAGCTATGAGCGATGGTTCACTTATGGGAGCTAGAGGAAATTCGGGAGTAATTACTTCTCAAATTATGAGGGGTTTTTATAATGGTTTTAAAGATTATACAGAATTTAATATATTAGCATTAAGAGATGGATTTGTTGAAAGTTATAAAACTGCCTACAAAGCTGTAATGAAACCAACAGAAGGAACTATTCTTACAGTTTCTAGATGCATGGGAGAATTTGCTGAAGATAACTACCAAAATTACGAAGATATCAAAGAATTTTTGACAGATATTATTTCTGAAGGTAACAAGGCGCTTCTTAAAACAAAAGAAATGTTACCTGTTTTAAAAGAAGCCGATGTAGTTGATGCAGGTGGACAAGGATTAATGCTATTTTTAGAAGGCGTTTTAAATTACGATAATGAAAAATTAATTTCAGAAACTGTAATAGAGGAATCTTCTAGAACTATCAATGAAAACACGAATGTTGTATCTGATGAAGAAATAAAATTTGGATATTGTACTGAATTTTTCATAACGACTGATGCTGACGAAAATTCATATAGATCAAAACTTGAAAACCTTGGAGATTGTTTATTAGTTGTAAAAGGTGATGGAGTAATCAAGACTCATATTCACACTAACAATCCTGGTAAAGTTTTAGAAATAGCTTTAGAATTAGGCGCATTAAAAGATATTAAAATTGATAATATGAGATTGCAACATCAAAACTTGCATTCTACTGAAGAGGAAATTAATCAAGCTTCTAGTAAACCTTCAGAACCAGAAAAAGATTTTGGATTTGTGGTTGTTAGCAGTGGGAAAGGCTTCAGCAAAGTTTTTGAGATGCTAAATGTCGATGAAGTAATAACTGGTGGCCAAACAATGAATCCATCAACTGAAGATATAGTTAATTCTATAGAAAAAGTTAATGCAAAGACAGTTTATGTGTTCCCAAATAATAAAAATATTATATTATCAGCAAATCAAGCTAAACAAATAGTTGATAAGCAAGTATATGTGGTAGAAACAAAAGCCGTACCACAATCTATTTCTGCGCTTTTGGCTTTCAACGAAGAAGCTAGTGCACAAGAAAACTTTGACAGTTTTAATGATGTAATATCTACTGTAAAAACGGGAGAAGTTACTTTTGCTGTGAAAGATTTAAATATGTCTGATATAAAAGTGAAAAAAGACGATATTATCGGTCTTGATCAAAAGAATATTAGGGCTGTCGGTAATGATATTAACAAAGTTTCAATGGATTTATTAAGACAACTAATTCAAAAAGATGATTCATTAGTCACTATATATTACGGCGAAGGTTGTGATGAAATGATGGCCAATAAATTAAGGGATAGTTTGGAAGAAGAATATAAAGATATTGATATAGAGGTTGTTGAGGGATCTCAACCGTTATATTATTATGTATTTTCAATAGAATAACTCCTTACAAAGAATATCAAATAATAGATCGATTTTATCGGTCTATTATTTGTATTACTAATGTAAGGATTTTTTTGTGTGGTGAATTATGCAATTATCAGAAATAAAAGGAATAGGAAAGAAAAAATTAGAAGTATTAAACTCTATGGGTATTATCAATATTAATGATTTGTTGAATTACTTTCCTTACAGATACGAAAACAGATCTATTATTAAAAACATTATTGATACGAGAGATGAAGAAAATTGTGTTATAAAGGTAAAGTTTATTTCTAAACCTATAACTAAATATTTAAGAAGAAATCTAAACTTAACAACTGCTATAGCATTTGATGATACTTCAAAAATTAGCGTGTCATGGTTTAATCAACCTTTTATTAGAAATCAAATTTTACCAAATACAACTTATTATCTATATGGAAAGATGCAAAGAGTCCAAAACCAATTTAAAATATCTTCACCAATATTAAGTAAAACTTTTGGCGGGAAATTGGGCATAATTTATCCAATTTACAAAGTTAAAAAAGGCATAACAAATAACGATATGATTAAGTTCGTTGATTTTGCTATTAAACATTGTATTGATGAAATAAAAAATGTTATTCCGTATAGTATGATTAAAAACTATGATATTGAAAATAAAAGAAATGCGATAAAAAACATTCATAAACCAGTTGATTACATGCAATTTAAAAGAGCTAGAACTGCTCTTGTTCTTGAAGAAGTTATTATAATGCAACTTGCAATGAAATCGATGAAAACATCACTCAACCAACAAAATTATATAAAACTTCAATCAGATGAAAGTATAAATATTTTCATAAATTCTTTAAAATTTGAACTTACAAAAGGACAACTTGAAGCAATAAAAGATATCGAAATGGACATGACATCTGAAAAGAGAATGAATAGACTGGTTCAAGGTGATGTTGGAAGTGGCAAGACAATAGTAGCTGAGGCAGCAATATTCAAATCGTATTCTAGCGGTTACCAATCTGCCTTTATGGCTCCCACAGATATCTTAGCGACACAACATTATGAAAGCTTGTCAGAAGATTTTTCGAAATTTGGAATAAAAGTTTGCTTATTGAAATCTGACTTAACAAAATCAGAAAAAGATTTAGTTTTAAAAGGAATAAAATCTGGTTATTTCGATGTTATAGTAGGAACCCATGCAATAATACAAGATTTCGTTGAATTTAAAAAACTTGGACTTGTAATAACCGATGAACAACATAGATTCGGAGTGGGTCAAAGAAAAAAAATTTCTGACAAAGGTCAAAATCCAGATGTTCTTGTAATGACAGCTACTCCAATTCCTAGAACTTTGGCACTTTCTTATTACGGAGATTTAGATATATCAACAATAAATGAAATGCCCAAAGGCAGAAAAACAATAGAAACATATTCTGTTGGCTTTAGCTATGAAAAAAGGATAGCGGCTTTTATAAGAAAACAAGTTGATAATGGATTTCAGGCATATATCGTTTGTCCATTGATAGAAGAATCTGAAACTTTAGAATTAGAAAATTTAACTGAACTTTACAATAGGCTTACTAGTGAATATTTTTCAGATATAAATGTTGGAATGTTACATGGAAAAATGAAATCCTCGGAAAAAGAAGAAACTATGAAAGATTTTGTAGACGGTAAAACAAAAATACTTGTATCTACAACTGTTATTGAGGTTGGAGTTAATGTTAGAAAAGCAAATGTAATAGTTATATATAACGCTGAAAGATTTGGACTTTCACAACTTCATCAACTTAGGGGAAGAGTAGGTAGATCATCAAATCAATCTTATTGTATTCTGATAAATAATGCACATTCTGATGAACAGATGGAAAGAATGAATATTATGGTCAAGACAAATAGTGGTTTTGAACTATCACAAAAAGATTTGATGATGAGAGGCAGTGGTGATTTATTAGGAACTAGACAATCAGGAATACCACTTTTAAATATCGCAGATCTTGAAAAAGATTATGATTTGATAGAAAAAGCAGCGGTGATAACTGATTATATCTACACTAATGATTTGTTAAAAAATAAAGAATATAGTTATTTAAATGAAGAAATAAACAAATTTAAAGATAAATTATTAGAAAATGTAATTTTTAATTGAGGTGAGAAATGAAAGTTATTTCAGGAAAAATGAGAGGTATGAACTTAAATACTGATTTAGATAGATTTACAAGACCAACTGAAGGCAAAATAAAAGAAGCTATATTTAGCGTGATATTTCAGGTAAAACCAAATTCTAAAGCATTGGATTTATTTGCTGGAAGTGGAGCAGTTGGGATAGAATTCTTAAGTAGAGGTTGTGATTTGGTAGTATTTAGTGAAGCTTCTAGTGATAATATAAGATGCATTAATGAAAATATTGAACATACGAAATCACAAGAATTTACAAAAGTATTTAAGGGAGATTTTAAGAAAAATATATTGAATATCAAGAGGCAAGGAATAAAATTCGACTATGTTTTTATAGATCCTCCATACGAAAGACTAAATTATTACAAAGAATCAATTCAAATGCTCTTAGATAATGATATTTTGAATGATGATTGTCTTGTGATATTAGAATCAGAAAAAGAGTTGCCGAATGAATATTTTGGAAATTTGAATTTGGAAAAGCAAAAACAATATGGTAAAAAAAAGAATATTTATTTTTTGAGGAAAGATAATGAATAAAACAAAAGTTTTATATCCAGGTAGTTTTGATCCGATAACAAATGGGCACATGGATATCATTGAAAGAAGCGCAAAAATTTTCGAAGAAGTAAATGTAGCTGTTGTAAAAAATATTCAAAAGAAAAGTACATTTACGCTAGAACAGAGAGTTGAAATGATCGAAAAAGCTTGTAAGCATTTATCTAATGTAAAGATCCATCAATTTGAAGGATTGACTGTAGATTTTGCAAAACAAATAGGATGTAGTACAATTATAAGGGGACTACGTGCTGTAAGTGATTTTGAGTCAGAAATGCAAATGTCATTGGCTAATAAAAAGTTAAATGATGAATTAGAAACATTATTTCTAGTTGCAGATGGAAAGTATGCATTTCTTTCGTCTTCTATAGTAAGGGAGATAGCTTCATATGGCGCTGATATCTCAGAACTTGTTCCAGAAAATATCGTTGAGGATATAAAGCGAAGATTTAACGATAAATAAACGCTTTATCTTGAATTAATTTGATATTTTTATTATAATAATTGTAAGAATAATTAGCTCAATGCGGGAGGGTTACATGGATATTATTAAATTAATAGAAGAAATGGAAGACATACTTGATGAAGCATCAACAGTTCCATTTTCTAAAAAGGTTATGGTAGAAAGAGAAGAACTTTTATCAGTTTTAAAAGACATGAGAGAAAATCTACCAGAAGAAATCAAACAAGCTCAATGGACTAATGCTGAAAAGAATAGAATTATTGATGAAGCTAACAGAGAATCTGAAAATATTAGAACTCAAGCTTAAAGAGTCAATCTATTCAATATATCGATGAAATGTTGGAAACGACACAAGATAAATTACACAATTTATTGGATGAATTACAAGAAAATAGAAACGAATTAAAAGGCTAATAAAAAGCTTGGTAGTTTATACTACCAAGCTTTTTTAAGTATTATTTTAATAAATTATCTGCGAATTTTTTGATGTCATTCGTAGAGTTTTCATCTGGTGTGTCGTAACAAATTACTGTGTCAATAACATTTAAATTATTTTTAGCACATCTTTCTTTCCAAAATCCCATCCATTCACCGTTGTTCCATTCGTATGATCCGAATAAAGCGATTTTTTTATCATTTAATTTGTTTTCTAAATCAGAAAACATTGGTTCAAATGATGTATCCTCTAATTCTTCGTCTCCCATAGCAGGGCATCCGAAAGCGATTACATCGAAATTATCGATATTGCAGTTTTGATAATCATCACTAAAAACCATTTCAACTTTAGAACCCTTTGACTCACACTCATCTTTAATTATTTGAGCCATTTTTTCAGTGTTACCAGTTTGTGACCAGTACAAAATTAATAAATTCATAATTTACTCCTTAAAATAATTTATTATATCAAACAAGTTATTTCCTTGTAATGATAGTCTTTTTGTTATTTGCTTAGCGTAGTCATATTTTTTAAAAATATTTTTTGCCCTCTCAACATCAGAATATACTTTCCATTTTCCAGATATACATTCATTTTTTCCATTGTAATTTATAAATCCAAGCACATCTTCATATGGATACCCTAAGAAAAATCCGATTTCATGAGGGAATTCATTTTCAAGCAATCTTTTCTTTAAAAAATTTATGCTGCTATTAAAATTATCCACAGGATAACCATAACTTTCTAAAGCTTTTTTTAGCCTCTTATCATTATAGTTTTCTATTAAATTGTAATTTATTAAGTACAGCAATAACTTTTTTTCAGTTTGCTTTAAAATAATTAAACTAAAATTATATTCAGATAATTTTTCATTTAATTTTAATATGTCTTCAAATATGTTGTCGGTATAATCAACGTTTATCATATTCGCAAATTTGAGATTACTAAGTGTGGGATAACAATGTTCTAATAATATGTCTTGTAACATAACCACCTCTATAATAAGTATTGATAATTGATATCATAAAAATTATAGCACATGATTTTATAGAAATCAATATTGATTATCAATTAAATTGTAAGAAATTTGTGGTATAATATTTTTGTGCATTAATGGTATATGAAATATCTTGATAATATCGAATGTGTATGTTATATTTTATATATCAACTTAATTGAAATGAGGTGGATAAATGAAGACTGTTTTTTCAGTAATTTTAGTTCTTGCTAGTATCGTAATTATATTTGCGGTAATGAGTCAAGAAACTAAATCAGAAGGGATGGCAGCGTTAACAGGCGAAACTAATGTCGGAGGACACGGTGGAAGATTAACTAAGGATAATTATATCAACAGAGTCGTAGTTGTATCATCAGTTATATTCTTAGTTTCAGCTTTGGCGTTAGCATATATAAAATAATTTAATAGTTGAAAGGAGTAAATCATGGACAATATGTATTACTATTTAGCTATTGCAGCAGGTATTCTATGGCTTATCTTTCTCGTCAATACAAAGCACTTATTATTTTTGTTGTTGTAGTATGCGTAATTTTAGGTTTTGCAATTGATTATAAGACAGCAATTTGTTTCTTAGCTGGTGCAATATTTAGTGTACTTGCTGGATATATTGGAATGCAAGCTGCTACAAAGGCAAACGTTAGGACAGCTAACTCAGCAAAAGAAGAAGGAATGAACGGAGCATTAAACGTTGCATTTTCAGGTGGAGCAGTAATGGGAATGTGCGTTGTTGGATTAGGAATTTTAGGTATAACTCTTTCTTATATTATTTTCCAAGACGCAGAAATAGTTACTGGATTTAGTTTTGGTGCTTCTTCAATAGCATTGTTTGCCAGAGTAGGTGGCGGTATTTACACTAAAGCTGCCGATGTTGGTGCAGACTTGGTTGGTAAAGTAGAAGCAGGTATTCCTGAAGATGACCCTAGAAACCCTGCAGTAATTGCAGATAACGTTGGTGATAACGTAGGGGACGTTGCAGGTATGGGAGCTGACTTATTCGAATCTTATGCCGGTAGTATTTTATCAGGGATTACATTAGGTTTATTAGCTTACAAAGAAGCAGGTGTGTCTTTCGCAATTGCAATAGCAGCTATAGGAGTTATTGCTTCTATTATAGGTGTATTTACAGTAAGAGGAGGAAAGGATCCTCAAAAATCTTTAAATACTGGTACTATTATTAGTTCTATTTTAGCAATCGCAGGATCATTCTTCTTATCAAGAACTATTCTTGGTAACAATAATGCGTTCTTCTCTGTTTTAGCAGGTATTTTAGTTGGATTGATAATTTCTCAATTTACAGAATATTACACATCTGAAGACAAAAAACCAGTTCAAAAAATAGCTGAAGAATCTGAAACAGGTTCATCTACTAACATTATTTCAGGATTAGCTACAGGTATGAAATCAACAACTGGCCCTATTATTGTTATAGCTATTGGTATAATTGTTTCATTCTTTGCATCAAATGGTGCAACTAATCCTACAGAAGGTTTATACGGTATTGCAGTAGCAGCTATTGGTATGTTGTCAACTTGTGGTATGACAATTGCTGTAGATGCTTACGGTCCAATAGCCGATAACGCTGGTGGTATTGCAGAAATGTGTGAATTACCAGAAGATGTTAGAAATATTACAGATAAATTAGACTCAGTTGGTAATACAACTGCAGCCATTGGTAAAGGATTTGCAATTGGTAGTGCTGCATTAACAGCTTTGGCACTATTTGCATCATACACTGCCGTTGTAGGATTAAAACAAATCAATGTAACAAGCCCTGAAGTAGTAGCTGGTATGTTCATTGGTGGTATGTTACCATTCTTATTCTCAGCGTTAACTATGGATGCTGTAGGAACTGCTGCAAATGATATGATTGTAGAAGTTAGAAGACAATTTAAAGAGTTCCCTGGAATAATGGAAGGCACTCAACAACCAGATTACAAAAAATGTGTTGATATTTCTACTGGAGCTGCATTAAGACAAATGATAGTACCTGGATTATTAGCTGTAATATGTCCTGTAATAATGGGATTCCTATTAGGTGCAGAAGCTCTAGGAGGACTTTTAGCAGGTTCACTTGTAACAGGTGTTTTAATGGCGATATTTATGTCAAACAGTGGTGGAGCATGGGATAATGCTAAGAAGTATATTGAATCAGGTCAACATGGTGGAAAAGGATCAGATGCTCATAAAGCAGCTGTTGTAGGAGATACTGTAGGGGACCCATTCAAAGACACATCAGGCCCATCATTAAATATCCTAATTAAATTGATGACAGTAGTTTCATTAGTATTTGCACCATTAATTGCTCAACATGGTGGAATAATATTAAATTTATTCTAAATAATAAAAAATTTTTTAAACGGAATGAAATCTGTACTTTACAGATACATTCCGTTTAATTTTGTTTTATTTTAATTCTAAATTATTGTATAATATTAGTATGTATAATTTTAGGAGGATTAAATGGACGAAGTCGGGCCCAATCTTTTTATAGAATTGGTAATTTTATTGGTACTCATAATAATTAATGCTTTTTTTTCAGCAAGTGAAATAGCTATAGTATCTTGTGACAAAAATAAGCTTAGAGCTATGAGTGAAGATGGTAATGATAAAGCAAAATTAGTTTTAGAACAATTTGAAAAACACACAAAATTTTTATCTACTATTCAGGTTATTTTAACTTACATTGGATTTGTTGCTGCTGCAATATGTTCCTCTAGTTTAAGTGGGAGTTTGAGTAAAAAATTAGTATTTTTAGGACTAAATAGCTCCTTGACTTATTGGTTATCGGTTTGTATAGTACTTTTAGTTTTGTCATTTTTGTATATTTTGTTTGGACAATTGATTCCGAAAAGGATTGCTTTAAGTGTTGCGGATTCTTTTGCACTATTTTCAATCAGTGCTGTAAAATTTGTTTATTTTATCTTGAAACCATTTGTTTTCTTACTTTCAAGGGCAACAAAGCTTATATTAAGTATAATTGGAATTAAAACCTTGAATGTTGAAAGCAAGATAACTGTTGAAGAAATAAAGTCAATGGTAGAAGTGGGAAAAGAACAAGGTATTATAAATTCGAATGAAAAAGACATGATTGATGCTGTTATAAACTTTAATGAAAAAACTGCTGAAGAAATTATGACAGCAAGGACAGAAGTTTTTGCTATCGATCTTGAAGATTGTATCGAAGATTACTTGGATAAATTAATGGAACTTAAATTTTCAAGAATTCCAATTTATGAAGGTGATATTGACAATATTCTAGGCATTATTTATATTAAAGACTATATGAGCGAAGCTTACAAACTTGGATTTAATAATGTAGATTTAAGAAAAATTTTGAAACCTGCGTATTTCATATCTGAAACTAAAAATATTAATGATTTATTTTCAGATATGAAAAAGAAGAGAATTCATATGGCAATACTAATTGATGAGTATGGTGGATTTTCAGGAATTGTATCAATGGAAGATTTGATTGAAGAGATAGTTGGAAATATTGAGGATGAATATGATCATGAGGCACCAGATATTGTTCAAGTAGATAAATTCAATTATATCGTGAAAGGAAGTACTTCTATAAAGGAAATTAATTCTAATATAGGACTTGAAATTGATGAACTCTCTGACGATTACGATACATTAGGCGGTATGCTAATAAATCGATTAGGATATATACCTGAAGATGGGTTTAAAAGGAAAATTGATATTGATGGAGTTTTGTACAATATAATTTTTGTAGAAGATAAAAGGATTAAAAAGGTAAAAATTACATTACCTAAGAACTTTTTTGAACAGGTGAGTAAATGATTATTATAAAAAATAAAGACGAAATAGAAAAAATGGACATTTCTGGAAATGTAATTTCGGGTATGCACGAAGCGTTAAGAGAATATGTTAAACCGGGATTAACTACAATGCAAGTCAATGATTTTTGCGAAAAATTTATTAGGAGCAAAGGAGCAATTCCTGCTCAAATTGGTTATGAAGGGTTCCCATATGCTACATGCTGCTGTGTCAATGACGAAATATGTCATGGATATCCATCTGATTATGTTTTAAAATCTGGAGATTTGCTAAAAGTAGATACAGTGGTTGAATTGAATGGCTGGATGAGCGATTCATGTTGGAGCTATGCCGTTGGTGAGGTTGATGAAGAAACTAAAAAGCTAATGGATGTTACAAGAGAGTGCATGTACGAAGGGATTAAATTAGCCGTTATTGGCAATAGATTAGGTGATATTGGAGCAAGAATTCAATCTATTGCTGAAGCAAATGGTTATTCAGTAGTACGTGAATTTACAGGACATGGAATTGGTAGAGGCATGCATGAAGATCCAATGGTTCTTCATTACGGAAAAGAACACAGAGGTCTTAGATTACAAGAGGGAATGGTATTAACTATCGAACCAATGATAAATATGGGAACTCATAAGTTGAAAATTGATAAAAATGGATGGACAGCAAGAACTATTGATGGTAAAAAATCATGTCAATATGAGCATACACTAGCGATCACTAAGGATGGTCCAAGAATTTTGACAAAACAACAAGGACAATAAAAAATAGAGAATATTTTGGGGTTACCCGAATATTCTCTATTTTTTTATTACTGGAAAATCATAAAAATCATTAACTTTTCTTGTCGAGTAAATTAGTCTACTGACTTTTATATCAAATTCAAATAACTTTTGGTAATCCTCTGATAATTTTGAAAAATCTCTGGTCAATGAACAAATTTTACAATTTTTATTAATCATAGATAAATCGAAATTTTTATTAAATCCTAATAAACGGATTGCCTCGATGTCTTTTTTCAAGATATCATCGACAAATTTTTTATCAACTCCTAAAATATAATTTAAAATTAATCTCTTAAGGCGATTTTGTGAATATTTCCTATTTTTTATATTTTCAAAAAAGACTTGATAATTTTTGTCCAGACCTTTGGTTAAAAGATTTTCTAAACCTTTCTCATATCCTGTAATATTATCTAATTTATATTTTTCTATTAGTAACTTATATGATAATATATCTGAAAGCTTATTATTAACTTCAATATAACTGTTTTTTAGAAATTTATACGTTAAAGTTGGAATTTTGCTTTCGCATTGATCTAATAATTCTATATTACTTCTAATAGAAGATGCACTATAAGATATATTTTCAATAGAATTTGAATTATAATCGCTGTTAATCCTTTTAATTGGAAGTATTTTACAATTAGAGTTTATTTCATCTAATGATTTTATATACTCCAATGCAAGAATATTGTTTGATTTGAATATTTCATCGGAATAATCCATATAGTTTTGTTTTGAAAATTCAATTATACTTTTGTTATATGAAAGATTTTTATTATCACAAATAAATTGCTCAATGTTATCATTGTTTTCTAGAAGAAAATTTTTAAAAGAAATAAGATCTTCGATTTCTGATTCAATTCCAAAGGATACGTAGTCGCATCCAATAGCATCAATAATTTTAATAGCATAATATCCAAAATTTTGCGCTGATTGTAATGAGAATACAGAAGGAATTTCAATCACACAGTCTATTCCATATTCCAAAGCAATTTTAGTTTTATAAAGTTTGTCTAAAACAGAAAACTCTCCACGTTGTACTACATTACCGCTCATAATTGCAATTATGTTAGCTTTTGGGAAAACTTTCTTGATTTCGTTAATTTGATGTAGATGGCCAAAATGAAACGGATTGTATTCACATACTATAGCAATATTCATAATTTTCTAATCCTTTCATATACTTTTTTCTTATGTTGTATTATAATTGATATTGGTAATATAGTAAATAAAAAAGGGGAGATTTTATGGATATAAGATTTGTTAAAGGCAATATTTTTGAGCTACAAAGTGATGCAATTTTATATTTTATAGAAAACTCACTTCTAGAAGAGAATTCAATTTGCCAGAAAATTTAAAAGATTACAACAAAAATATTTTCAAAAACTTAATTTATAACGTTTTTTGCGAAATGAAAAAATTTGAAATACATTCTCTTAACATAGATTATTCTTTTTTAACTGAAAAATATTCTAGTGAATTTGTTAATCTGATAAATGAAGTTATAGACGAGAAATCATTGAGAATTAGCGATTTTCTTGTGTTTATGTGCAAAAGTTAAGAATTGACTTTTAACTTAAATTACTCTAAAATAATAATATGTCCAATGACGAAAGGTAGTGATTAATATTTTTCCGGAAACTCATAAGAGAATTGTTAGAGAAATAAATCAAGACATTAAGGATTCCTATGGAATCAATTTAAATATAAAAAAGTTAGAATGGGGAGCTGTTAGTCCAGATATTTTACCAAAATATAAGCTAATACGCCATTATAAAGAAGAAAGTATAAATTATATTGTTAAAGAAATTATCACTATAATTTATCTTTTTCAATTTACAGATTTAACAAGATTAAACTCATTGCAAAATAAGATTTTAAGTACAAAACTTGGAGTAATAAGTCATTATCTAAGTGATTATGTGTGCCTTCCACACGCAAAAAGATGGAGATGTAATCAGCATCTAAAAGATCACATGAATTACGAAAGAGTTTTGAATAAGATATCTCAAAATCATGTATTTAACAAAAAAGCAATAAAAACTAGTCGAATAAACATAGATAACGATGAATGCGTGATGTTAAAAACATTGGTTAAAAATTATATTGAAGATATAGTCGATGAATATAGCATGTCAGAAGGTAAAACTAGGGATTTGGACTTTGCGTATGGTTTGAATTATTCTATCTTCTGTTTTATTTTTGAAACCATTGAAATATTCTCTACAGAAAGATACTATCAAAAGTCCTTTGTTTTTTAAATATAATTAGGAGTACAGTTATGTATAAAGCTTACAACATGAACAATTTAAAGAAAAAGCTTGAAAAAAAATTTCTTTTTGAAGACGATTTATTAGCTTTATACTTAATGCTTGATATTGTTCAACAAGAAAACAAAATACAACCGTGTTATGTTAAATATAATGCTATTAATAAGATAAACAACGTTTTAAATAACCATCTTTCCTATAGAAATGATAAAGATAATATTATTAAAGCCGTTTTTGACTTAATCTCAGAAGATATTAATAAAATTGAGTTTACTTATTATCTTCAAGCATACACTGAAGGTTTCAATAATAAATATATAAGCGATGAACTAGAGTTTTATGTATTAAGGCATATTCCGGCATCAACAATAAAAAAATCTGATATTCTTCTTCATAATACTGAAAGTAGAAGTGCTAAATTTTTAAAAAGCAAAATGATTTGCTCTATTAAAAACAAATCAAATGCTTTTAGAGTACAGGATTCAATAATAGATAATTATTGCGAAAATATTTTAAAAGACAAAATATTTAGCATTAATAGCAAAATGGATAAACAATTGGTGATGAAATCTATTAACGACAGTATTGTGATTTCTGAAGAAAAATTTTTGAATATGTGGCAATTAGAAAATTTGTACAAAAAAATTGTTAAAACTTTGAAAAATGTTTTAAATAATTCAATAGAAGATGCATTGTGGTATGGGTTGAATGACAGAGTATTGCAAAGGTATAAGTAATTTGTAAAGTTAGGTTTAAATTGTTGTAAAAAAATTTGACAAAACAAATTTAATAGTTTATACTTATTAAGTAATGTTTGATACATTAAGCCCAGATAGCTCAGTCGGTAGAGCAAAGGACTGAAAATCCTTGTGTCGCTGGTTCGATTCCGGCTCTGGGCACCAAAATGTGTGCGGAAGTGGCTCAGTGGTAGAGCATCGCCTTGCCAAGGCGAGGGTCGCGAGTTCGAGTCTCGTCTTCCGCTCCATATGGCGACATAGCCAAGTGGTAAGGCAGAGGTCTGCAACACCTTCACCCCCAGTTCAAATCTGGGTGTCGCCTCCAAAGGAAAGTTTATTATAGACTTTCCTTTTTTTTATATGCTAAGGAGTTATTATGATTTTTATTGATTTATTGAAAGATGAACACTTCGAAGAGTTATCTGATTTTGTATATAAACTTAGAAACAATATCTTATGTCAAAATAAATTTGATTCAAATATAGCTAAGAATAGATCTACTATACTTAAATCTATGAAAAAACAAATACTAGAAAAAAATCTTTTCGTGATTTACGAAGAGGATAAATTGATAGGATATATAGTGCTAGATTTTGAAGATAATGAATTAATTATTAATGAGATTTATTTTGATAAGATTAATAACTCAATACTTTTTAAGGTTTTTAGATTTTTAATGGATTATGCAGTTTCAAATTTATTTGATATAATTAAATTTAAGTTTAAAGGATTTATTTTTGATGAAATTATTAAAGAACATTTGGACAATCAAAATAGATTGGAAATAAGAAATGATATATTTGAAGAATTTCGTAAGAAATTTGCAATAGTTAGTTTTAAATCTAAGGATGGATTAATAAAGTTTTTGCAAGAGAGTAGTTACGATATTATTTACAGTTTTAATAGCAATAAATTGGATAAAAAAGTATGTGACCATGTCGATATGCAAATTAGAAAAATAAACGATAATACATTTGTTTGTTCCCAAGAGTCATATAATCATTACAGGGCATATCTTCCAAATTATATAACATTATACGTAACAGAATTTGATATATCAGATAAATATCCAAAAGATTGCTTGTTGAATAACTTTTCGATTAAGAATCATTTGATATGTAATAAAAAATCTATTGATCCTGTTATCTTGAAACTTCTTAAAGACGAGAAAATAATAATGGTAAATCAGGGATATTCCAAATGTTCAACAATAGTTACTAATAATTTTGTGATTACAAGTGATAAATCTATATTTAATAGTGTTCAGAAGGAACATATTGAGGCTTTTTTGATAGATTCTGGTGAAATAAAACTAGAAGGTTATGATACAGGATTTATTGGTGGAACTTGTGGATATAGTTCTGATTTGGGGCTTGTATTTTATGGTAATCTTGAAAAGTACAAATATAAAGAAAAACTTATTGAAATTTTAAATAAAGAAAAGATAAAATATTATTATCCAAAAGATGATGATTTTATAGATCGTGGATCTATAATCTTTAATTAATAGGAGGTTAATTATGATTCAACCATCTACATTACCTGGAATGATGGAACTTCTTCCTGAAGACCAATTGGTATTTGATACAATTAAAAGAAAAATAGAAGATGTTTTTATTAAAAATGCATTTTTCTCTATTGATACACCAGCTATAGAAAAACTTGACGTTTTACTATCTAAAGGTGGAGGAGAAACTAGTAAGCAAGTTTTCAGAATTGACAATAGCAAAAAAAATCAAGGATTAAGATTTGACTTAACTGTGCCACTTGCAAAATATGTTTCAATGTACATGCAAGATTTAGCGTTCCCATTCAGAAGATATCAAATAGCAAAAGTTTACAGGGGAGAGAGAAATCAAAAGGGTCGCTACAAAGAATTTTATCAATGTGATATAGACATAATTGGAAATGAAAAATTAAGCTTATATAATGATGCAGAAATAGTAAAATGCATGTATGAAGCTTTAAAATCTATTGATGTTCCAGAGTTTGAATTTCAATTTAATAATAGAAAAATATTAAATGGATATTTTTCATACCTAGGCATCGATGATTTTGAATCATGTTTGCGAGTAATCGACAAGCTAGATAAAATCGGAATAGATAATGTAAAAGAAGAACTATCTAAAATAAATTTGGATGCATCAAAAATTGATACTTTATTAAAATTTTTAGAAATCGATGGAACTAACCAAGAAATAATTGAAAAACTTGAATCATTAAATATCGATAACGAGTTATTTACATGTGGAGTTAATGAATTAAAATTTGTGTATCAAGATATTTTATCATTGGGTGTAAATCCAGAAAATATTAAAATAAATTTATCTATAACAAGAGGACTTGATTACTATACGGGTTCTGTATTTGAAACATTTTTTAAAGATTATCCTGAAATTGGATCTATTTGTTCTGGCGGAAGATATGATAGTTTAGCTAATAATTTTACTAAGAGTAAGTTGCCGGGAGTGGGCATGAGTATTGGATTGACTCGATTATTTTATCAACTTCAAGAATTAAATTTAGTAAAAGGAAAACAAACTAATTTTGATTGCATTATAATCCCTATGAAAGGCTACGAAAAAAACGCAGTAAAACTTATGAATGATTTGAGAAACTCTTCTGTAAAATGCATGAGTTATCTTGAAGATGATAAATTAAAAAAGAAATTTAATTATGCTGACAAATTATCCGTAAAATATGTTATAATAATAGGACAGGATGAAGTTGAGCAAAATAAATTCACTTTACGAAACATGGAAAATGGTAATCAAGAATTATTAGAACTTAACGAAATTATAGAAAAGTTAAAATAAAGGCTATGAAAAATCCCAGTAGGCATATAAGAACTTTCAGAGAGAGTAGAACTTAGGCTGAAATTCTATTTAAGAGATCAGTATGCTGAATACTAATTTGGAGCCGATTATTTAAATGAGAAAAAATTAGGGTGGAACCACGAGACACTTGTCCCTATCAGGGGATGAGGGTCTCTTTTTTATTAGGAGGTATTTATGTTTGAAGTAAAATTAAAAGATGGATCCGCAAAAGAATTTGATGGAGAAATAAGTTTATTAGATGTTTGCAAATCAATATCTGAAGGATTAGCAAGAGACTGCGTTGGAGCAGTTGTAGATGGTAAAATAATGGGATTAATGGAAACTATTGATTCTGATTGTGAAGTTCAATTCGTAAAATTTGATGATGATGAAGGAAAACAAGTTTTCTGGCATACTTCATCACACTTAATGGCCTATGCTATTCAAAGATTGTATCCGGGCACAAAATTTGCAATTGGTCCTTCAATTGATTCTGGATTTTATTATGATTTAGATACAGATCATAAATTTGTACCAGAAGATTTAGAAAAAATCGAAGCTGAAATGAAAAAAATAGTTAAAGAAAATCCTAAACTAGTAAGAGTTGAAATTTCTAGAAAAGAAGCATTGGAAAGATTCAAAAATGAAGGACAAGACTATAAAGTAGATTTAATAGAAAATTTTGATGAAGATGCTACAATTACTTTATATGAAATGGGAGATTTTGTGGATTTGTGCAGAGGACCTCATTTATTGGATGTAAAAAACATTAAAGCATTTAAATTATTATCAATCGCAGGTGCATACTGGAGAGGCGACGAAAATAATAAGATGCTTCAAAGAATTTACGGTATTTCATTCCCTAAGAAAAAACTATTAGATGAATATTTGGATAGAATGGAAGAAGCTAAGAAAAGAGACCATAGAAAAATTGGTAAAGAAATGGGATTATTCTCAATTCAAGAAGAAGGACCAGGTTTTCCATTCTTCCATCCAAATGGAATGGTTGTTTTAAACGAATTAGAAAAATTCCTAAAAGAACAACTTTTAGAAAGAGGATATGGCCAAATTAAAACTCCTTTAATATTAAATGAACATTTATGGCATCAATCAGGACACTGGGACCATTACAAAGAAAATATGTATTTTACTAAAATAGATGGTGAAGATTATGCAATCAAACCAATGAACTGCCCAGGATCAATTTTAGTTTACAAAGATGAATTGCACAGCTATAGAGAGCTTCCAATTAAAGTAGCAGAATTAGGTCAAGTTCACCGTCATGAGTTATCAGGTGCATTACACGGTCTATTTAGAGTAAGAACTTTCGTGCAAGATGATGCTCACGTATTCTGCTTACCTGAACAAATAGAAGACGAAGTAAGTAAGATAATTGATTTCTGTGATTACATTTATTCTAAATTTGGTTTTAAATATGAAGTTGAATTATCAACACGTCCTGAAGATTCAATGGGCTCAGACGAAGATTGGGACTTGGCAATAAGTTCTCTTAAGAATGCATTAGAGCATAAAGGTCTCCCATACAAGATTAATGAAGGAGACGGTGCTTTCTACGGACCTAAAATAGATTTCCATTTGGAAGATGCAATTGGTAGAACTTGGCAATGTGGAACTATTCAATTAGATTTCCAAATGCCAGAAAGATTTGATATGACATACATTGCAAGTGACGGATCTAAAAAACGCCCAGCAATGATTCATAGAGCTATTTTAGGTAGTGAAGAAAGATTTATGGGAATATTGATTGAACATTATGCAGGAAAATTCCCACTATGGTTGTCACCAGTTCAAGTAGAAATACTTCCTATTAGTGATAAATTTAATGATTATGCTTATGAATTACAACAAAAAATGAAAGCCCGTGGATTGAGAGTAAAAGTCGATGATAGAAGTGAAAAAATCGGACTTAAAATTAGAGAATCTCAATTGAAGAAAGTAAATTATTCATTAATAATTGGACAAAATGAAATTGATAATAATGAAGTATCAGTAAGAAAAAGAGATATTGGCGATGTAGGATCTAAAAACACTGATGAATTTATCAATGAATTAGTAGATGAATATCAAAATAGAAAATAATATTTAAAAATTTATTTTCAAATAAAAATTTGCTCTGAGTTTTTCAGAGCAAATTTTTAATAGAAGGAGGCAAAATGTACAAGAAATTTTATTGGTTTCTAAAATATTATAAAAACAAATTAATTCTTGCCATTACATTTCTTTTATTAAGCGACCTAGTGGGATTAATTCCTCCGTATATTACTGGTAAGTTAACAGATAGAGTATTGAACGATTCTATAAAATTAAAGCCTTTTTTAATTATACTTTTAATAGATGTTTTAATAATAGGAATAAAATATTTTTTTGCGATGGGTTGGTGCTATTATACTTTCAGGGCATCAAATGAAATAGACTATGTAACCAGAAATAGACTTATGGATAAGTATTTAAACGAATCTATGAAATACTTTCAAACTTTTAAAACTGGAGAATTAATGAATAGGGCTACTGGAGATGTTAATAGTCTAAGTGATTTGATGGGATTCGGAACGCTTACTTTCTTTGATTCCACAGTTTTTCCTTTATTTATTATAATTATAATGATGATCGTTGTTGACGTCCGTCTAACACTTGTTTCTATAATACCACTTCCCATATTAGCGTTTTTGTGTTTAAAAATTGGTAGGAAAATTCATGAAAAATATTCGATAGTACAATCTACATTTGATAAGTTAAAC
>QWCJ01000192.1_pt1 | contig 26068 bp, 27 predicted proteins | sample 1972501 | NCBI WGS metagenome assembly QWCJ01 (sample SAMN09866711, study PRJNA288562) | Human vaginal metagenome isolate term2_vaginal, whole genome shotgun... | isolation source: vagina | host: Homo sapiens | place: USA: California
GGAAACAAAAGCAAAGATAACAAAAAGGGCTGATACCTCGTGAGAAGTGTCAGCCCTAATTCATAAAAAATGTGGGATGTTTAGCGGACAGTAATAATACTGTTTTCAAGACTTTCCAAAGCAACCTCATATTTGTTGGAAGGTTTGTGTGGATTTAGGGCACGTTCGATGCGATTTTCCTCTTGATAATCAGACCAGTTATCATACGTTAATTGCCAAAGACATAAGGCGGCAAGAGTAGCAAGCGAAATAGTCTTATCTTTTGGCAAGACGAGTTCTAAGGATAAATTATATTCCCAACTACCCTCTAAATCGAAGGAAAGATCGATGTTGCCTTTGTCTGAATCATCATAGCAAATAACCTCCACTTCCTTGTGTACCGTAACTCCATTTTGCTGCATCTTGTCAATGTAGCTGTCTAATTGTCCACTTGGTTTTAGAAGTCTCAATCTGTCGTATGCTTCCCTGAACAAGTATAGATGTTCGACAAGGTCATTGCCGAAGACATCGTAAGTTTTCACGTAAGACTTTAATTGTGGACAAAGTTCCTCAAATGTAACTTGATTGAATAATTCTTTTATTGTCATATTTTTATTTTTCTGCAAAGTTAGCCTTTGGCTGGGCGAGAAAACGTTACACCAATATATAAATTACAAATTTCATTGCATTTGTATATCTTACCATCATAAAAATAGGCTTCTATTTAATTTTATCTATATAGTCGTCCCTTGAAAAGTAAATAACCTATTGATTATCAATAAAATAACCTTTCTATTATTTGTATATATCTACAAGTTTTTGTATCTTTGCATAGCCTTGAGAACTCTTGCCAAGAACGTATTGAGGTCTGCATGAAGTTCGTTAACGGCGAGGGAATGGACGTTCACAAAATCTACTCCCCTCATGAGCCGGACGTGTTGTGCACCAGCAAGGGGAAGGACCACAAGAAATACGAGTTCGGCAACAAAGTCTCCCTTGTAAGACTGTGAAAAGGTCTCATTGTCGGTGCATTATCTTTCCGCAATGAATATGACAGACAAGGCAATGGAGCAGGTCGGCAGGGTCTATGGCGGGAAAATCAAAAGACTCGCGGAGGACAGAGGGTATCATCCAATACCATCTGTTGGCTATAAGTCGAGCTTTTGAGGGATAACTATATAATGTTGATAAAAACTCATCAAACACTGAAGGGGCAGCTATCGTTTCCCTTACCATTCTCTCACAGAAGTATAACACCGTGAATACAGTACACGTTTGTACAATGCGCCATACACGTCTGTACTGTCAGCTGTACAAACGTGTACAATACGGGAAGTGTTTAACCTCTCGTTAGCGAGTTCTTATAGAGGCGATAAGGACCGGTTGGGTGCAGACTATGGAAAGTTATTTGTATCGTTACCCCGGTTCGGGATAAGAAACAGTTCATAAATAAAGTTGCGCTCATCCAACCGGAAGTCTATTCGGGAAATGATCTCCCGGATAGCTGTCTCATCAAAATAATCTGCGAGTATTTCCGGAAAGACACAACGCAACAGTTGCTCGCCATTCATGATGCAAAGATAACAAATATCCATGAATTTATTTGCATGAGAGGGGATGCAACCGGGTTTTACGACTGACCTCCAAAAAAAGTATTCTGAAAAAAGTTGATATTGGCATTGTGAAAAACTAATATCAGAATTATAAAAACGTATCGGGCTTACAAATAAAAAGCAGTATTATTTGCTTGCGAATGCAGAATCTTTATCCCGTCTTTTTGGCACACGTCAAACAACAGATACTCAGCAGCGCATCACATAAAGACAAACTAACCGGATTTCATGAATATGAATTCAGGAGGCGGATAATTGTGTCCGTTTCTTCTTCGGTAATGGTCTGATTACATGGGATTGACAGTTCTTGTTCATGAATCTGCTCGGTGATGGGGAAAGACAATTGATTCCATTCCCGATAGGCTTTTTGTTTATGGGGAGGAATGGGGTAATGAATCATGGTCTGTACACCGTGTTCGTTCAGATAACTTTGTAGTTTATTGCGTGTTTCGCAAAGAATGGGGAAGATATGATAGACATTATCACGATTTGCCGGGTTTGGTATGGTGATGGCAGTATTTTTGATTTCGTTTTGATATCGATGCGCTATTTCTTTTCTTCGTGCATTCTCTTTATCGATATATTTTAATTTTATATTCAGAATGGCGGCTTGTAGTTCGTCCATTCTGCTATTCATTCCTTTATGGGTAAATTCATACTTTCGTTCGGAACCATAATTCCCCAACATTCGTATGACGTCTGCCAATCTCTTGTCATTTGTGGTTACGGCGCCTGCATCGCCCAATGCACCGATATTCTTTCCCGGATAAAAACTATGAGCGGCCGCATTGCCAAGCGATCCGGTACGCTTGTTCGCGAAGGTACAGCCGTGTGCTTGTGCATTGTCTTCTATGAGCAGAAGATTGTAATGTTTGCGAAGTGCCTCTATGTGTCGGGTGTAGGCGCACCGGCCGTAGAGGTGGACGAGCATGATGGCGCGTGTGCGTGGCGTGATGGCCAAATCTATGAGCTTATCGTCTATTTCGAGCGTATCAATATTCGGTTCTACAAGAATCGGGACCAAATTATTTTCGGAAATTGACAGCAAGGTGGCAATATATGTGTTCGCCGGCGCAATGATCTCATCGCCATCATGGAGAATGCCGAGTTCCTTATAAGCTCGAAGAATAAGCGAGAGTGCGTCCAGTCCGTTTCCACAAGTAACACAATGCTTCGTGCCAATATAATCAGCATAATTCTTTTCAAAATTTCCAACGGCTTCTCCTTGAAGATACCAACCGGATCTAATAACTTCTTGTATGGCATCGAATATTTCATCCGAATGCATTTCTGTAACTTTTTTTAGAGATAGATATTCAATCATGCGATAAAAGTTGCTTCTTATCTTCAATACTATTGATATGCCGTGTACTCCATTCGTACACATCATAACAAATGCCTCTGCTGCCAAATCCTTCTTTCTGAAAGATGAGTTGCTCGTTAAGCGTTTTTCCATTACCTTCGGAACTCTTTCCAAAATCAAAATAGCCCTCTTGGTCTTGATAAACTGTATTAAGAAGATGGTTGAAAATCAAATCAAGTGCACCGTTTCTTTTTCCTTCCGGAGAAGCTGATATGTATTGTGTATGCAAAGTTTTTGGAGTGATGTACAATAAGATCCCACCAATGGGCATATTGTCGATATTGTAAGCCATGAATAATTTTATATTCTCCGGAAAACGATTTTTTAAGAGTTTCAACTCGAACAATGAATGTACGGGTTTTGCCGCATATTTCTGTTGTAAATTGTTGTTAAGAATCATCCAAAATGATTTGAGGTCTTCGCTTTCTCTTACTTTTATTCCATTTTTCACAGCTTTTCTTATTCCACTTTTTCTACTTTCGGTGAACCTCAACCGATGATTAAAGTCAATTGTGGTAGAGATATGCCTGTTGATGATGTTTGCCTTGCAAAAGTTAGTTAGTGCGTAGAGATCTTCTTCAGCGGGAAGACGATGATAAATGTGAGGGATGGCTTTATAGATAACGTTGTGTATGCCTTCTTTTGCTAAAAAAATATTCAGTGCTTGAAATAGTTTGCATATATTTGCAGTAGTTGCTTTCTCATTCGTTATCAAGCCTCCGTAGGTTAATCCTTGATGTGAAAAAAGCGTGTTTCCGACTCGGTTTGCGGGTAAAAGCGCATAAATATATTGTTTTCTGTAAATGATTAAGGAGAAATCTTTGAATCGGTCGGAATGATAATCCATGTAGTTGCGATTGAAAAGAAATGTTCCTTGTTTCGACTGCTTCACGAATGCGTTCCATTCGTTGGCTTGCTCCGGCCTGTATCTTCTTATTTCAAACATTCGATATTGGGATTTACACTGCACAAAAGTTCTATGAAGGCTTTGCGGTTCTGTGGGGAAATCAGTATGTAGTTGCCTTGTCCGAAGTCGATGCGTAATCTTTTTAACGACATTGCGGGCGAACTGATCGGGTCATTCGATTCGGCTATTCTGCTAATCTGTTGAATGTCAATGTCCTTTTTGATGATAATTCCTGCCCTTATCTTCAGATGTTGGCTCTCGATAGTGTAATAACAGGGAAGGGTCACGGCATATATGGCAATAATAAATGCGAAAGGCAGAAGCAAGAACCAGCTGAAGTCGATAATCAATTCATATCCGATGAATAATACCGGCAATGCTATTACCACTATGAGCCATGCATCTACTTTTGTGTGAAAGCTTCGTTTCATTTGTTCTCTGTCGCCATATAGTTCAGATAGTCGTCATAGTCGCGGATGTAATCTTCTTCGTCGAACGGGTCTTCGGCAAGCACGAGACAGACGGCACCTGACGAGAAGTCTTCGAGCTTGCGCCAAATGTCGGTATTCACCAACAGCCCTTGATAGGGATGGTTGAGCAGAAAGGAGTGCCGTAGTTTGCCGTCGGTCAGCGTAACGGAGAACGAACCGCTGACGGCTATGATGAACTCGCGGCAATGTTTGTGAGCATGTCCGCCCCGACTTTCACCTCCGGGAACGTCGTACACCCAATAGACGCGCGAAACGTTGAAGGGAATGTCCTTCATCTGTTCGGCTACGGTGAGGTTTCCACGTTGGTCGAGTATTTTTGGCAGGTCGATAATCTTGCCGATGGTGGGGGCGTCTTGCATCTTGGCTTAGGAGTTAAATGAACATTGGTGGGTCAATGAGATTTGACCGATGTTTTTTCGGACTGTAAGTGGTTTGCGGAGTTGGAAAAGTCAGCGTCTGTAATTTCCCCAACTCCGCAACTCTCTCAGAACCTTTTATCTGTTCCCGTACATCATGTCGTAATACTTCTGGTAGTCGCCACTTGTTACCTCTGCTATCCATTGTTGGTTTTCGAGGTTCCACTTAATGGTTTTTACAATGCCATCGGCGAACATCGTCTCAGGATACCAGCCCAATTCATTTTTAATCTTGGTAGGGTCAATGGCATAGCGGGCATCATGTCCGAGCCGGTCGGCAACATGGGTGATGAGATCGTTGTTGATCCAGCTGATGTCGATGTCGCCATTGGCGTCCTTTTCCTGCTTTTTCAGCACCTTGCGCAGCTCTTTGTCCTTCTCCATCATGTCGTGAATTGTCTGGATGGTGAGTTTCACGATGTCGATGTTCTTCATTTCGTTGTGTCCTCCAACGTTGTAGATTTCACCTTCGCGACCTTCTCGCACCACCATGTCGATGGCTTTGCAATGGTCTTCCACATAGAGCCAGTCGCGAACATTAAGTCCCTCGCCATAGACTGGTAGCTTCTTACCCGACAAAATGTTGTTGATAATCAGCGGTATGAGCTTCTCAGGGAAGTGGTAAGGACCGTAGTTGTTGGAACAACGGGTGATGCTGACCGGCATGTGGTAGGTGTCCCGATACGCCATGACGAACATATCGGCACTTGTTTTGCTTGCCGAGTAAGGACTGTGTGGGCAGAGCGGAGTCAGCTCCGTGAAGTAACCATCAGCTCCGAGCGAACCATACACCTCGTCAGTTGATACCTGGTGATAGCGTTTGCCTTTTTTCCATGTGGGATAACCTTGTGTATCTTTGCCCGTGACCCAAGCCCTTCGGGCAGCGTCCATAAGGTTTTGAGTGCCAAGTATATTCACAGAAAGAAACAATTGTGGATCTTCGATAGAACGATCCACATGACTTTCAGCTGCAAAATTCACGATGTAATCTATGTTGTTCTCTGCCAAGATTTTGTCAACGAGCTTTCGGTCTCGGATGTCGCCTTTTACGAAGCAACAGCGTTGTTCATCTATGTCAGCCTTTATTGTGCCGAGATTGCCGGCATAGGTTAGCGCGTCGAGTACGATTACTTTTATATCCTTATCTACATACTTTTTGTGTAGAAGATATTTAATGTAGTTGGCACCGATGAAACCGGCAGCTCCGGTTACTAAGTATGTTTTCATTTTTTCTTATTGTTTTTTATGTTATCTTTGTTTGTAACCACTTTATCGTAGGTCTTCCAATATTCCAGATTCTTTTCCTTTAGTTTTTGCCACTTTCTGTAGTCGGAATAGATGTTGAACGACATCATGATAATGCCAAAAAAGCCACTTTCTGTAATCAGATTTTGCCAATGATATTCACCATTCCAATTGAACAGGAGTTCTAAACCATAATACACACCGGTCAGCACAATAAATTGAAATAAATATGTATGTACTTTTTTCATCTGTGCTTTATGGAAGAATGTTCTTTTTACTTAATGTAATAACTTCACAATCACTGAATTTATTGCCTTCAATGGTCAGTCTTATAAGTGTACGGTCTTTATGCCATCCCTGAAGACCAGCAGCACCGGGGTTGATGTGAAGAAGATTAAGCGTTTTGTCATACTTCACTTTTAATATGTGTGAATGTCCGTCAATAAAAAGATTTGGAGGCGAAGCATACAGCAGACTTTGCACTGAACTGTCATAATTCCCGGGATAGCCACCGATGTGTTTTAGTAGTACATCTACATTTTCGCACTTGAATCGTAATATTTTAGGATATCTCGCACGAAGATCATGACCATCACAATTACCGTGAACGGCTCGGAATATGGGTGTCATAGCTTCGAACTTGTCAGCAACTTCAATGGAGCCAATGTCGCCGGCATGCCAAATTTCATCGCAATCTTTGAAATAGAATGCGTACTTATCGTCCCAGTGGGCGTGTGTATCCGATATGATTCCTATTTTTTTCATTTCAGCTTCTGTATATCTACTTACAAACGGAATGGAACTTGCTCGTAATTTTTGAAGATATACTCTATCGTTTCTTTGTTTATTCCATTGTCTTTGCAGTATTGTATTCCTGTTCGATACGATTGAACTGCTTTCTTTCTCTGTCCTTTCGCATCATAGCAAAATCCTAAATTGCGCCAAAAGGTCGGAATGATAAACTTTCTCAATTCATCCGGTACTTCGAAAAGATGTTTTTTCACCTTTCTTGAAACTGCTATGCCTTCGTTATATTGCTTTGAAAGAAAATAATACCATGCTAAATTAAATGATAATAAGATAGATTTGTTTGTATTTTCTTCCCATTGTTTCAATATTTTTTCGGCTTTACGCAATGATTCCTCTTTGATAATTGAGGGATTTGTGTCCATATTTGGTCCGTGCAAAATTGGGGTTAAAGCCGTCCAATACATTATCTCCTTATTTGTATAGTACAAATCTGAAATCCCGGAGACCAGATATTCGTTGATGTCAGCATCTATTGGGCTGTTTTCCAATGGCAATAAATTTTCCAATTGAACCAAATGAATTTCTTTTCTATTTGACAATGCTTTGTCGAAATAATATTTATGCTCGGCACCCGTGAGAATGATTACTCGTCTTCCAAGATTGGCACGAACAGCATCTTCAATCAGGTTCATCATCTTCGCATTGCGTTGCTCTGAATACAGGTTCAGACATCCGTCGCCAAATACGGTTATAACCCCGGCGTATATTCTGCTAACATAAGTGTTGTAGTCCTTTCCATTAATAAACAAGTAGCTTTTATCATTGTCTTTGAATAGATTGTCAAGAGTCCCATAGCGTTTCTCAAAAGCACAAATCAACGAATCCGTCCGATAGAGAGAGTCTAATCTTTGTTGTTTGATTTTGTAATCATCTGATTTTATGTATTCTCTTCGTTCCGCTCTCGGATTATTCTGTGGCCACCAATCTATGGGATATACGTTCGCTCCATTTTTAATTCCATAGATAGCCCCCAAAGTCATCTCTTTCAGATAAGGCTTTTTACGAAAGTCTGATAGGCGAATTTCCACACAGATGGCATCCGGATGAAATGTTTTTATGATGTTATACAGGTCTTTATAGGAATAATTAGGATTTGATTTGTGCTGATCATGTATGGTTCCGATGCATAAAACCATGGTTTGTCCTTGTGCTTCTGTTGAGGGATTAGTAAGTTTTTTTTGCGCAAGTACACCAATCGGAATCATGGAGACCGTTAGTATGAGGAAAAGATTATAGAAGTAATGTTTCATATATTTTATAATTTATTTCATTTTTCTTCTTATAAAAGCAGCGATAAAATCTTTCGTAGCTTCCAACCCCAAGATACTTGTATCAATACAAAGGTCGTAATTAGTGGAGTGCCCCCAAGCCTTTCCCGTGTAATAATTGTAGTATTTTGCGCGTTCGCTTTCACAATGTTCAATAATTTTGCGTGCCTCTTCTTTGTTACAATGTTTTCGCTCACAGATATTTTTAATGCGAAAATCCAAACTTGCCGTAATGAAAACATTGATAACATCTTTGTAGTCGCGCAAAACATAATCTGCTGTTCTGCCTACAAATACGCATCTACCAAATTTTTCTGCTGCATCGCGGATGGCATCACTTTGAATTTGGTAGAGACTTTCTTGCGAAAAATCATTCTTATAGAAGTTGTTGCTGCCTAATAGTGGAAGATTGATGTGGAAATGCGATTTGAGAAATCCTTTATGTTCGTCGTTCTGTTCGAAGAATTTTTCAGAGAATCCACTTTCTTGCGCTGCGAGGTTCAGTATCTCTTTGTCATAAAAGTGGCAATGAAACTCTTCAGCGAGCATTCGCGCGATGCAGCATCCTCCGCTTCCAAGTTGTCTTCCTACGTTGATAATCAATTTGTTTTCCATTTGTTCAGCGTTTATTGGTGAAGGGTCAAAGTTTATTCATCTCTTTTTTGAAATTCTTAATGTATCGCGTCATGATGATTGCCGCTATTACCGCGGCAAGGAAATCACTTGTTGGGAGTGATGCCCATACACCATCAATCTCAAAAAATCTTGGGAGAATAGTTAGTAAAGGTAGTAAAATTAGTAATTGGCGAGACAACGACAGGAATATGCTTATCCTGACTTTGCCAATACATTGAAAAAAGTTGGTTATTACCATTTGCCCACCTATTATCGGAAACATCAACATATTGATTTGAATGGCTTTCATGGATTGTTTAATGAGTTCCGGATCGGTTGTAAACATACGAGCACAATAATAGGGTGCCAACATTGCGCCCAACCAGCCTATTGTCATGATGACAGTGGCAGAAAATATGGAGAGCTTTACCACGCTCATCATTCTATCATATAGTTGTGCGCCGTAGTTATAGCCGGCGATAGGCTGCATACCTTGATTTAATCCAATCACCACCATTACGAAGACAATAGCAATACTGTTGGCAATTCCGTATGCTCCCACAGCCATGTCGCCTCCGTAGTTTACAAGTTGGTTATTCATAAATATCACTATGACGCAGGCGCAGACATTCATAAGAAAAGGCGAGATGCCGATGGAGATAATGTTCTTCACGAGGTTTGCCTTGAGTCTGTATATTCCTCGCTTCAGATGTAGTAGCTCTTTCTTATTGGCAAATAGTTTCATTTGCCAGCAGAGTGCGAGTGCTTGCGAGATAATGGTTGCCAAGGCTGCTCCCCGGATACCCCATCCCCACCAAAAGATAAACACCACATCGAGAAAGATGTTCATGATAACTGTGAAAATCGTTGCGGACATGGCATGTTTGGGCTTTGAGGCAGCGCGCAAAACTGCATTCATACCGAAATACATGTGGGAAATAATGTTTCCGGCAAGAATAATCTGCATAAAATCTTTGGCGTAGGGGAGAGTTGCATCGCTTGCACCGAAAAATCGTAGGATGGGTTCTAAGAAAATGAGACAGAAAAATCCAAACGAACTGCCGATAATCAAGTTCAGAGTAATAGTATTTCCGAGGATATTCTCTGCTGTGGCATAATCATGTTGTCCCAATTTTACACTGATGGTGGTCGAGGAACCGATTCCGACAGCCGCTCCGAATGCAGCCGCGAGATTTATGAATGGAAATGTGATTGCTAATCCAGAGATTGCAAGCGGACCCACCACCTGACCAATGAAGACACGGTCGATGATGTTGTAAAGCGATGCTGCCATCATCGCAATAATGGCAGGTAGGGCATATTGAACCAATAAATTCCCTACCGGCTTAGAACCCAACTCCAATGTTGCTTTCTTATTATCCATTAACGCTGATGATGTACTCTTGCAAAAGTACAAAAAAATAATCGATGTTGATGTAATTTGTGGAAATTATTCCTCACTGTTTCTTAAAACATCTAAAAGCTTAGTATGTTTTACTATAATTCTTGCTATCTTTGCAATAGTGAAAAGTAACAAATAATGAATGGCGTATGGTTTCTGTAGCCGGATAATCAGAAATATAATGAACAAACCTCTATCGCTTTTAGAACTCAATTCCCTTGTCTCCGAACTCATAGAGACGGTTATGTCTCGCTCTTATTGGGTATCGGCAGAAGTCTCTGAAGCAAGAGAGAACAGAGGACATCTTTATTTGGAGCTTATTCAGAAAGATGACCGTGCCAATACACCTGTTGCCAGAGCTTCAGCCAAATGTTGGCGAAGCTCATGGAGTTTGATAGCTCCTTACTTTGAGAGGACAGCAGGCGTAAAAATACGAGCCGGGTTGCATCTCTTACTGCAGGTTCATCCGCAGTTTCATCCTCAATATGGTTTTTCGTGGATTATAGACGACATCAATCCGGAATACACTATGGGAGACATGATGAGGAAAAGGCAAGAAATAATCCGCCAATTGAAAACTGAAGGTGTTTTTGATCTTCAAAAGGAATTGACCCTTCCAATATTTTCCCAACGCATTGCTGTTATTTCTTCCTCTACGGCGGCAGGATATGGAGACTTTTGCAATCAATTGAAAAAAAATGAGTATGCTCTTGATTTTCATACAGAATTATTTGCCGCCATCATGCAGGGAGAAGGGGTTGGAAAAAGCATCATCTCTGCATTGAACAGCATCAATGATCGTTGCGATGAATTCGATTGTGTTGTGATAATTCGGGGAGGCGGAGCGACCGCTGATTTGAGTGGTTTTGATACTTTGGATTTGGCGGAAAATGTTGCCAACTTTCCTTTACCGATTATTACGGGGATAGGGCATGAACGCGATGAGAGCATATTGGATATGATTTCCTATAAACGCGTGAAAACTCCCACTGCAGCCGCTACATTCCTAATTGATCATCTGCTCAGAGTGCTGACGTTTATAGAAAATGCTCGTGACGATATACGGAAATTGGTTCAGATTCGTCTTCAACAAGAAGAAATAAAATTGCAAAGACTCTCTACAAACATTCCGATTCTGTTCTCTATGGTAAAGACTCGTTATGAAATGACGTTGGAGGCGATACTAAGAAAATTACTACGGGACATGTCGAAGGCTCTTTCGGATGAAACAATGAATTTAGAAAAGGCTACCGCAAGACTACTGCCTGCCATTGAAAGAAAACGTCTGCAGCAGGTGCACCATTTAGAACTTCTTACTCAGCGTACTAATGCCATGAATCCCAATAGAATGTTACGATTAGGCTACAGTATTACTTATGGTAAGAATGGACTCTTACGCGACGCATCTTCGGTTCTGCCCGGTGAGGAACTGACTACTATCTTGGAAAATGGAAAAATAGTCTCCGTGGTTAAATAGAGGACAAAGGAGGAATATATTAATATAATTGATAATGTTACGGATATGAAAAAAATAAATTACGAGGAGGCGGTAAAACAATTGGAAACAATTGTGACAAGAATGGAAAATGGAGAACTAAGTATTGACTCCATGGCAGAAGAACTCAAAAAAGCCCAAGAACTGATAAAACTCTGCAAAGACAAGCTTAGACATACCGATGCCGAGATTAAGAAACTATTGGAAACCGAATGATTTTAACCGGTCATAACTACTGTTTTTGATAATTACGTCGATATTTGTTGCAATGTAGAATTTATATTTGTATATTTGCAAATATATGAAATAAAACCCTATAAACATAAGATGTAATGAAAAATTTAGATTGGGCAAATTTGTCTTTTGGTTATTTACCAACTGATTATAACGTGCGTTGTTTCTATCGGAACGGAAAGTGGGGCGAAGTAGAAGTATCGTCCGACGAGTATTTGAAAATTCATATGGCGGCAACGTGTCTGCATTATGGACAAGAAGCCTTTGAGGGTCTGAAGGCCTATCGCTGTCCGGATGGCAAAGTACGATTGTTTCGTGTTGAAGAGAATGCGGCACGTTTGCAACGCACATGCCGCGGAATCGTAATGCCGGAGGTGCCTACCGAGCTTTTTGTGGAAATGGCAAAGAAGGTTGTTCGTTTAAATCAGGAATATGTTCCCACCTATGAAAGTGGAGCGACGCTCTATCTTCGTCCTTTGCTTATTGGGACGTCGGCACAAGTCGGAGTACATCCTTCCAAAGAGTATATGTTCCTGATTTTTGTGACCCCTGTAGGTCCTTATTTCAAAGGTGGGTTTTCTACCAATCCTTATGTTATTATGCGCGATTACGACCGTGCTGCCCCTTTGGGCACGGGAACGTTTAAGGTGGGTGGTAACTACGCTGCATCGCTAAAAGCAAATAAGATTGCTCACGAAAAAGGCTATGCGTCAGAATTTTATCTTGACTCGAAAGAAAAGAAATATGTTGATGAATGTGGTGCTGCTAATTTCTTCGGTATTAAAGATAATACCTATATTACTCCATTGTCATCCTCAATTCTTCCATCCATCACAAATAAGAGCTTGATGCAGATTGCTGAAAATTTGGGCATGAAGGTGGAACGTCGCCCCATACTGGAAGAAGAATTAGCTACTTTTGAGGAGGCGGGAGCTTGCGGAACGGCTGCTGTCATCTCTCCAATTTCTCGCTTAGACGATTTGGAAACCGGTAAGACTTATCATTTTGGTGAAAATCCGGGACCGTGGTCAACCAAACTTTATGAAACCTTACGTGGCATTCAGTATGGTACAATTGAAGATAGACATGGTTGGACAACCGTGGTAATCGACTAAGCATATTGCAGACTAATAAAATCGCAATTCCACATTGGAACAATGATTCAATAGGGATTTGCGATTTTATTCTTTTATCGGGTTTAACTGTATAGGAATCGCCAGTTTCGGCAACTTTGCCATTCTCATTATCCCCCGGAAGCTGTTTCTCTGCATTTTCAGCTTCAAAATGTTTGCAAAACTCATCTATAATACAGAATAATTCAATAACCTTGTAATCGGTAGTCATAATCAATATCTTTGTAACTGTTTGATTTTCAACTATAAAGATACAAAGTATTTATGAGACGACCAACTTTTTTATGAACTATTTCTTATCCCGAACTGGGGTATCCAATACCATCTGTTGGTTGTAAGTTGAGCTTTTGAGGGATGACTAACTAAAACCCATACGCAATGAATTCATATCAAAACCTGCCTGTCCGGACAAGACAAAAGACAAGCATATTCTTTGTTTAGCCGGGGCGTTGAAAACGCGAAAATCCTTCCCGGCTATATGAGAAAAGTTCAATAGTGTCCTAAATTTTCTTCATTCATCTATTTAAAGCTTAGCTTTTGCTTTTCAAAAGGTAAGCTTTTGCACTGCAAAAGGTCATGAATTGGAGTGCAAAAGCCAAGCTTTTAAATCGCGATTAATATTATCTTGATTATCAATCGGTTATGAGGCGTGTTGCAAACGTGGTTTTTGTAATATAATTTCATATTGATGGTCGGGTAGAATGTGCGCTATCAAGCGTCCGCTTGCCATCGCCTGAACACGAATTGAAGGCATAAGGAAATATGTGTTATTTCGCATTGGAACAAAATATGTCACGTCTCATGATTTGATGTAACTTTGCGCGAGAGGCTCAAAACATCATTCAGGACACTATTAGTAAAAGATAAAGGCTTTCTCACTTCCATACAACACCGTACAATCCTAAATGATCGGTTCAGGTTTATGCATCGGATATATTTTTTAAGTTTCTTTGCATCTTTATAAAATAATTTTGTATCTTTGCAGCCGTTTTGAAATGATTTAGATAAAACGAACTGCGCAATAAAATAATAGCTATATAAAATTTATGTATTATACACTATTTATCACCGTTTTCCTGACGGCAGTCTTCTTGGTTGTAGCGGCATACGTTACTGCAAAGTTGATAGGTCCTCGTTCGTATAATCCATCAAAGGGCGAACCATACGAGTGCGGTATTCCAACGTATGGACAGTCATGGCTTCCTGTGCATGTGGGCTATTACTTGTTTGCTATCCTTTTTTTGATGTTCGATGTAGAGACCGTCTTCCTTTATCCTTGGGCAGTGGTTGTGAAAACGTACGGTACTTTGGCACTGGCAACCATCGGTTTCTTTATGCTGGTGCTGGTATTTGGCTTGGCTTATGCTTGGCGGAAAGGAGCACTTGAATGGAAATAAGAAAACCAAAGATAAAGGCTATGCCTTATGACGAGTGGAAAGATAATGAGACACTCGAGCAAATGGCAAAAGACCTGAATGAGGGAGGAACAAATCTCATTTTGGGAAATTTGGATCAGTTGATTAATTGGGGACGCAGTAATTCACTTTGGTCGCTGACTTTCGCAACATCGTGTTGTGGTATAGAATTCATGGCAGTGGGTTGCGCGCGTTACGACTTTTCTCGCTTTGGCTTTGAAGTTACTCGTAACTCTCCTCGGCAAGCGGATTTAATTATGTGCGCAGGAACCATTACGCATAAGATGGCGCCGGCTTTGAAACGCCTTTATGATCAGATGGCTGAACCAAAATACGTAATAGCCGTAGGTGGTTGCGCAATCTCAGGTGGTCCGTTTAAGGATAGTTATCATGTGATGCGAGGAATCGATGAAATAATCCCTGTTGATGTATATATCCCCGGATGTCCTCCTCGTCCCGAAGCAATCATCTATGGCATGATGCAGCTACAAAGAAAAGTGAAGATTGAAAAATTCTTTGGAGGTGTGAATAAAAAACAAAATTCCGAAGAACGATTACTTGGTAAAAGTAATTCTGCTATCATCTTTGATGAAAAGTTGGGCATCTCACCGGAAGCGATAAAAGAAAAGCGTGAGGCAGAATGGGCAGAAGCGTTGAAACCCACACCAAAGCCGACACGCCCAACTCCCACTTCAAGTAAAAGTGAAGCAAACGCCGGTAAAAAGAATGACGTCATTGTTGTAAATCAACCCATAACAAAAAATGATGTAGAAAAGTTGAGCAAGGAATTGGATCAACTCAATGCTGAAACGACAGCCAAATCTGGTGATAACAATGCGACAGCAGCTAAATAATAAGGTGCGAGAAAATGAAATTAGAGAATAAAGAATTCGGTTTTGATAGTTTTGCCAAAGAGATGGCACGACTCAGAGATGAACAGCATTTCGACTACCTTGTTACCGTAGTGGGAGAGGACTTCGGCAATGACGAAGGACTTGGCTGCATCTATATTTTAGAGAATACGCAAACCCATCATCGATGCTCAGTAAAGCAACTTGCGAAACAGATAGGAGATAATTACGTAATTCCTACTGTAAGCAAACTATGGATTGATGCCGATCTCCTTGAACGTGAGGTTTACGACTTCTTCGGTATAAAGTTCTTGGGACATCCGGATATGCGCCGTCTTTTTTTAAGAAACGATTTCGTAGGCTATCCACTTCGTAAAGACTACGATATGAGTCCCACCAACAATATGTATACCACAGAAGATGACATTGAGTTGGATACCACCTCAGAATGGAATTTGAGTAGGGACGGCAAGCTGGTGGAAACAAAGCACAAACTGTTCACAGAAGACGATTTCGTAATCAATATCGGACCTCAACACCCTTCCACTCATGGCGTGCTTCGATTGCAGACTGTGCTCGATGGTGAGAAAGTGAAGAGAATTTACCCACACTTGGGATACATTCACCGGGGTATAGAAAAGATGTGCGAATCATACACCTATCCACAGACATTAGCTCTTACCGACCGTATGAACTATTTATCGGCAATGATGCATCGTCATGCCTTGGTGGGTGTCATTGAAGAGGCAATGGGAATAGAGTTGTCGGAACGCATATTATACATTCGTACTATCATGGACGAGCTACAGCGTATTGACAATCACTTGCTGTACACATCTTGCTGTGCACAAGACCTCGGCGCTCTCACCGCCATGCTTTATGGCATGCGCGATCGCGAACATGTTTTGAATGTGATGGAGGAAACAACGGGTGGGCGTCTTATCCAGAATTATTATCGAATCGGAGGCCTACAAGCGGATATAGATTCAAATTTTGTGCAAAACACAAAGGAACTTTGCAAATATCTTCGTCCGATGATTCAAGAATATCTTGATATCTTTGGAGATAACGTAATTACGCATCAGCGATTTAGAAATATCGGAATCATGAATCAGACTGACTGCATAAACTATGCCGTTACCGGGCCGGCAGGTCGTGCCAGCGGTTGGAAAAATGATGTTCGCAAATATCATCCTTATGCGGTCTATGACAAAGTTGATTTTGAGGAAGTCGTAATGAACAATGGTGATTCCATGGATCGCTACTATTGCCATATAGAAGAGATGTACCAGAGTTTGAATATTATTGAACAGCTTATTGATAATATTCCGGAAGGAGACTATTATATTAAACAGAAGCCGGTTATCAAAGTTCCGGAAGGGCAATGGTATTTCTCCGTAGAAGGAGCCAGTGGTGAATTTGGAGCTTATCTTGATTCACGTGGCGAGAAGAGTGCTTATCGTTTGAAATTCCGCCCAATGGGATTGACATTGGTTGGTGCGATGGACAAGATGTTGCGAGGACTGAAAGTTGCCGATTTGGTGACAGTGGGAGCTGCACTCGACTTCGTAATTCCCGATATCGACCGTTAGAAGTGAGTTAAGATCATAGTAATGAATTAAGAAAAATCATATACATGTTCGATTTTAGTATTATAACGAATTGGTTCGACCATCTACTCAGAATTACTTTGGGGTTGGGCGATTTCTGGACCATTCTTATTGAGTGTGTGGTAGTGGGATTGGCAATTATCATAGGTTATGCACTTCTCGCTATCATCCTCATATTTATGGAACGTAAGGTCTGTGCTTATTTCCAATGTCGCATCGGTCCGATGCGCGTGGGGTGGTGGGGAACCTTACAAGTTTTGGCAGATGTGCTGAAAATGCTTATCAAGGAAATCTTCACGGTGGACAAGGCTGACAAGTTGCTCTATTATTTGGCACCATTCCTTGTTATAGTCGCTTCGGTGGGAACTTTCTCTTTCCTTCCTTGGAATAGAGGAGCGGGAATATTGGACTTCAATGTTGGCGTTTTCCTTGTTACCGCTATTAGTTCAATTGGAGTGCTCGGAATATTTATGGCAGGATGGGCGAGCAACAATAAGTATTCCGTACTTTCGGCCATGCGAGCTGCTGTTCAAATGATTTCCTATGAATTATCATTGAGTATTTGTTTGATTTCTGTAGTTATCCTGACAGGAACAATGCAGATTTCCGGAATAGTGGAGTTTCAAACCGGTCCTTGGCGATGCCTTTTGTTCCAAGGACATATCCCTGCTATTATGGCATTCCTCGTCTTCTTAGTTGCCGGTAATGCAGAAGCTAATCGTGGACCTTTTGACTTGGCGGAAGCTGAGAGCGAATTGACCGCAGGTTATCACACGGAATATAGTGGTATGGGATTCGGGTTTTATTATCTTGCCGAATACCTTAATCTCTTTGTAATTTCGGGATTGGCTGCCACAATGTTCCTTGGTGGATGGGCGCCGATTAATATCGGAGTAGAGAGCTTTGATAACATCATGAACTTAATTCCGGGTATAGTTTGGTTCTTGGGGAAAGCGTTTTTCGTGGTTTTCCTGCTCATGTGGGTGCGTTGGACTTATCCTCGTTTGCGTGTTGACCAAATCTTGAAACTCGAATGGAAGTATCTGATGCCTTTGAGTCTTATTATTCTTATAATAATGACAGTTTGCGTTGCATACGGTTGGATTAATCCTTTCCGTTTCGATTCGGTGTTATAAAGTTGAATCTTAAGAACTTATATTTCTAATGAAAAATAAACAATCATATTTCGGTGAAGTAGGAGCTGCTCTGAATACATTGATTACAGGTCTGAAGACTTCCATGAAGGAGTATTTTACACCTAAATCAACTGAGCAATATCCGGAAAACCGTTTAACAACACTGCACGTTGCCAAGCGTCATCGTGGGCGACTAATCTTTAAACGTGATGAATCCGATAATTACAAGTGCGTTGCCTGCTTGATGTGTGAGAGGGCTTGTCCAAATGGAACTATACGAATAAAGAGTGAGATGCGAACCGATCCTGAAACAGGGAAAAAGAAACGTCATTTGCTGGATTATCAATACGATTTGGGTGATTGCATGTTCTGTCAACTTTGTGTCAATGCTTGCAATTTTGATGCCATTGAATTTACCAACGACTTTGAAAATGCGGTATTTGATCGAACAAAACTCGAACTTCATCTGAACGAAGAGGTTTATAAAGGCGGTTCACTACCAAATATCATTGATGGTGGTGCGGATTGGAAGGTAGGAACGTTTAACACTAAAACCAAATAAAGGAAATAAAGTTATGGCTAAATTAATTATGTTTGCGATTTTGGCTGTGGTGATACTCGCTTCTGCGGTATTCTGCGTGTCAACGAAACGTATTATGAGAGCGGCAACCGCATTGTTGTTTGTTCTTTTTGGGGTAGCGGGACTTTACTTCCTGCTTGATTATACTTTCCTTGGCGCAGCCCAAATCAGCATCTATGCCGGTGGTATAACTGTTATGTATGTGTTTGCCATTCAATTGGTCAGCAAGCGAACTTTGCAAGGCTTATCTGAACGATGGTTAGGCAAGAAAACCATATTGGCTGCAGCTATCTCCATACTTGGAATTGGAACTATCTTGTGTGTGTTTTTAAAAAACCAAGCTCTTACGGGGCTTGTTTCTAAGCCGGGTAGGATGAATGGAGAACTCTCAATGGATATTATCGGAAAGAATCTTATGAGCGCAGATAAGTATGGTTATGTGCTTCCATTTGAGTTTATCTCGGTATTCTTGTTGGCTTGTATCATCGGTGGTTTGGTAATTTTGAATATACGTAAAAATAAGGAGGTAGAGGAATGATACCGGTAGAATATTTTTTCATCCTTAGCGGATTATTATTTTTCATCGGAGTTTTTGGTTTCGTAACTCGTCGTAATCTTATTGCGATGCTTATCTCCGTAGAATTAGTATTAAATAGCGTTGATTTAAATTTTGCAGCATTTAATCGGTTTCTTTATCCGGATGGATATGAGGGCTTCTTCTTTACTCTATTCTCCATTGGTGTGAGTGCTGCTGAATCCGCTGTCGCATTAGCTATAATTATTAATGTTTACCGTCATCTACACAGCGATCAGGTGAACAGTATTGAAAATATGAAATTATAAGAAAAGATTATGTTTGATTACGCATTTTTGATACTTCTTCTTCCTTTCCTGAGCGCAATTGTTTTGGGATTGTTCGGGATGAAGATGCCGAAACCGGTAGCAGGTATCATTGGAACATGTGTGTTGGGTGTGCTCTTTGTCATGAGCCTTTATACTGCTTACAACTATTTCTTCTATACTGGTGAATATACCGCTATGGGGGAGACCTACAAAGTTGTAGAAGGTCGATTGGCATCCGGCGTTTACCCCACAGTAACTGTCTTCAATCTTACATGGTTGAAGTTTAGTGAGTTATTAACATTTAACATAGGGCTTCGCTTGAACCCCATCAGTGTGATGATGCTAATTGTTATCACTACTGTGAGCTTTATGGTTCATATCTATTCTTTTGGCTATATGGCGGAACGCGATAAGGACTATAAATTTGAGGGATATGAACACGGATTTCAGCGTTTCTATGCATTTCTGTCGTTGTTCTCCATGTCTATGTTGGGACTTGTTGTATCTACGAACATTTTCCAAATGTATCTCTTTTGGGAGTTGGTGGGGGTTTGCTCTTATTTGCTTATTGGCTTTTATTATCCAAAGCATACGGCTGTTCATGCTAGCAAGAAAGCGTTTATTGTTACTCGCTTTGCCGATCTGTTCTTCCTAATTGGTATATTGTTCTTCAGTTTCTATGTGGGGACATTCAATTTCGATCTCTCTGTTGATGGCAGTCTTACAGATAAATTGGCGGCAGTTGCTTCTGATCCACAAACAGCTTGGGTTGTTCCCACTGCTCTTTTCTTGATGTTTATTGGTGGCGCAGGTAAATCAGCCATGTTTCCACTTCATATTTGGTTGCCGGATGCCATGGAAGGTCCTACTCCTGTTTCGGCACTGATACACGCTGCGACGATGGTTGTTGCCGGTGTGTTCCAAGTTGCTAGTATGTTTCCCATTTATATCAAATTTGGTGGAGTAGAACAGTTACATTGGATCGCCTACATTGCTGCGTTTACTGCATTTTATGCAGCAGCTGTCGCTTGTGCACAGCGAGATATTAAACGAGGCTTGGCATTTTCCACCATTTCTCAGATAGCCTACATGCTTGTAGCACTTGGGGTTTGTTATTCGATGGACAATGAAATAGGTGGGCTTGGTTATATGGCTTCAATGTTCCACTTGTTTACCCATGCCATGTTCAAAGCTCTGCTCTTCCTCTGCTCAGGAGCAATCATCGTAATAATTGGGAGCAACTTCAAGGAGTATATGGGAGGGTTACACAAATATATGCCCATAACCAATATTTGCTTCCTCATTGGTTGTATCGCAATTTCCGGTGTTTGGCCTTTTGCAGGCTTTTTCTCTAAGGACGAGATAGTTTCGGCTTGTTTCCAATTCTCACCGGCTTTGGGTTGGTTCATGACATTAGTTTCAGGAATGACAGCCTTCTATATGTTCCGACTTTATTATGTTATTTTCTGGGGTAAATCTTATTATGAGGAAGATCCTGAAAATCGTAGAAAACCACAAGAGGTTCCATTTGTAATGTGGGGACCTTTGGTATTTCTCTCTATTATATCGATATTCGCCGGTTGGATACCATTTGGTCATTTCGTTACGGCAACCGGACAGACAGCTGAAATTCATTTGCAACATTTCCAGTTCTCCAGTGTCGCTTGGTTCAGCCTTTTGGCCGCTGCGATTGGTATTGCGCTGGCTACATGGATGTATATGCCTAAGAATAACACGGTTGCAGATACACTCGCCAAGAAGATGCCAAGGCTTCACAAGGCAGCTCTCAACAGGTTCTATATTGATAGTGCTTGGCAATTCTTTACTCATCAAATCGTCTTTAAGTGTTTCTCAATTCCAATCGCTTGGTTTGATAGAAGCGTTGTAGATGGCATGTTCAATTTCATGGCATGGGGTACACAAGAAGCCGGTGAGAGTATCCGTCCTTGGCAGAGTGGTGATGTGCGCCATTATGCCGTATGGTTTATAACTGGAACAATAGCTTTAACATTAGTAATACTTTGCTTGATATAAGGAAATGAGTTGGATATTAACAATATTTGTAGTAATCCCGGTACTGATGCTCTTTGGGCTGTGGGTCGCAAAGAATGATAATCAAGTACGTGGTGTGATGGCAACCGGTGCCTCACTATTATTGATTGGAGCAATTTGGCTGACTGTTTATTTTGTTCAACAACGAAACGCCGGAAATACCGATACAATGTTATTGGCAAATTCGGTGATGTGGTTTGAACCTTTGAACATAGCCTTTGCAGTGGGAGTGGATGGCATTTCCGTTGTGATGATTTTACTTTCCGCTATCATCGTTTTCACTGGAACTTTTGCAAGCTGGCAACTCGAGCCTATGAAAAAAGAATATTTTCTTTGGTTCGTATTACTTTCGTCAGGAGTCTTTGGTTTCTTCATATCCACGGATATGTTCACGATGTTTATGTTCTATGAGGTTGCGCTAATCCCTATGTATCTTTTGATTGGGGTGTGGGGAACAGGTGCCAAGGAATATTCTGCAATGAAGCTAACTCTAATGCTTATGGGAGGTTCCGGACTACTTATCTTCGGCATCCTCGGCATCTATTATTTTAGCGGTGGTACAACAATGGATGTAGTTCAATTGGCTGCAATGCATGCAATACCTAAAAATATTCAAAACATTCTTTTTCCATTTGTGTTTATAGGTTTTGGTATTCTTGGTGCTCTTTTCCCATTCCACACATGGTCTCCTGATGGTCATGCGTCTGCCCCGACAGCCGTATCTATGCTGCATGCAGGTGTGTTAATGAAGCTGGGAGGGTATGGTTGTCTCCGCATCGCAATGTTTATGATGCCTGATGCACTTGAATTGTGGGCACCTATATTCCTCGTGCTGACTACCATCTCTGTTGTTTATGGAGCATTATCTGCTTGTGTTCAGACGGACTTGAAATATATCAATGCTTACTCCTCTGTTTCGCATTGCGGTATGGTACTCTTCGCATTGCTAATGTTAACACAAACGGCGATCACCGGTGCTATCCTTCAGATGCTCTCACATGGTTTGATGACAGCACTTTTCTTTGCTTGTATTGGTATGATATATCATAGAGCAGGGACTCGTGATGTTCGCTATCTCGGTGGTCTTATGAAAGTAATTCCTTTCCTTGCAGTTTCGTATGTGGTTGCTGGTTTGGCAAACCTTGGATTACCCGGTTTCTCCGGCTTCGTGGCTGAAATGACAATTTTCGTTGGTTCCTTTGAAAATGCCGGTATGTTCCATCGCGTATGTACCATTATTGCCTGCACATCCATAGTCGTAACCGCAGTATATATATTAAGAGTTGTGGGTAAGATTTTATATCAGGCAATTCCAAACAAAAAGTTCCTTGAGTTGCATGATGCGACATGGGATGAACGTTTTTCTATTGGCGTTCTAATCTTTTGTGTTGCCGGCTTAGGTCTTTTCCCACTATTCTTTGAGAATATGATAATTAATGCAGTAGGACCAATTTTCGATCACATCGTTGCTTACGTACCTACATTAGGTAATCTTTAATAACTGGCGAAATGAATTATAGTGATTTCTTTAAAATGATACCGGAGGCAAGTCTTGTTGCCATCCTAATAATTCTTTTTGTTGCTGATTTTATCTCTGCAAACAAAGAAGACCGCAAGTGGTTCAATCCGCTGGCTTGTATGTTGATGATTGTGAATACCATTGTTTGTCTTGCACCAATGGATTCTCAAAATGCTTTTGGGGGAATGTATGTAACATCCCCCGCAGTTGATGTAATGAAAGCCATTCTTTCATTGGGGACTTTTATAGTTCTGCTGCAAAGTCGGGTTTGGGCTGTGAAAAGCAAGAAAGAAGGCGAGTTCTATATGCTTATCGTTTCCACCCTTTTGGGAATGAATATGATGATGAGCGCAGGTAACTTCCTGATGTTTTTCCTTGGGCTCGAGATGGCTTCCGTGCCATTGGCATGCGCTATAGCTTTCGACAAGTATCGCAAGAATTCTGCCGAAGCTGCTGCGAAGTTCATCATTACCGCTACTTTTTCAAGTGGGGTGATGCTTTATGGAATTAGTTTTCTTTATGCAGCTTACGGAACATTCTATTTTGATGATGTCGCAACTAAGATGCAGCCCAACCCACTCACGGTGATGGGGTTAGTATTTTTCTTCAGTGGTCTTGGCTTCAAGATTTCCCTCGTTCCATTCCACTTTTGGACCGCAGACACTTATCAAGGCGCGCCAACCACCATTACTGGTTATTTGAGCGTAATCTCAAAAGGTGCCGCAGCTTTCACCTTGCTGAGCATTTTGTTCCATGTCTTTGGAGGGATGATAGAGTATTGGCATGTCATGATGATGATAGTGATAGCCTTGACGATAACTATAGCCAACCTATTTGCCATTCGTCAAAATGAGCTGAAACGATTTATGGCATTCAGTTCTATTTCACAAGCGGGCTATATTATGCTTGCGGCTTTAGGTACGGATTGGAATACATCGGTTGCATCTTTAAGCTATTATGTCTTGATTTATATTGTTGCCAATATGGCCGTATTTACCATTATATCCGTAGTGGAACAGAACAATGGTGGGAAAACAAATATTTCTGATTATAATGGTTTCTATAAAACGAATCCACGCCTGAGTTTCTTGATGACACTCGCAATGTTTTCGCTGGGTGGTATTCCGCCTTTCGCCGGTATGTTCTCCAAGTTCTTTGTATTCATGGCAGGTGTGAAAGGAGCTGATATTACTTCTACGTACGGAGCATGGATTTATGGGATTCTCCTGATTGCGTTACTCAATACGGTTGTTTCTCTTTATTATTATTTGAAGATTGTAAAGGCGATGTACATCACACATTGTGATAATCCCTTGCCAACTTTTAAGAGTGATGGAAATACTAAATTCGCGCTTGCAATATGCACTTCAGGTATCGCTCTTTTTGGTCTCTGTAGCCTCGTTTACGAATGGATTGCAGCGGCAATATAATCAAATTAAGGGATAGGGCGGGAGATAAGTACAAATCAACATAGACCCTAATTCCTTCAACATAGAGTACCAATTCGTTCCAGCAGAGTTCATAAAATCCGGCATCCTGCCGTATGATTTTAGAACTCTTGCTGATAATACCATCCGCTTGTGATAGGCGACAAATCCAAAACATTTCCAGTACAGTAACTTGATTCGGCTATGGGATCGATTGTAGATAACATAGGCAATACCACCAGAAGGGTTGAAATCATTGCTGCGTACTAATTGGGACAGATGAAGAGTCCTCAGACACATATCCACAGGAGTGCGACAAACTCGAAAAACATTTGTTTCGTTGAGTACAAACATAAAGTTCTTAGAATAAAGGTAGTAAGTGGAGATGCCACACAAAAGCGACTGATATTGGATGCTTACGGTACTGACATCAGCGCCATCACCGATAAAAGAATTAAAAGCATTCTGAAAAAACAAACAGGAGACCAAGGGGAAAATTAAATTTAACCAATAATGTCCTAAATTTTCTTCATTCATCCATTCAAAGCTTACCTTTTGCTTTCCAAAAGCTAAGTTTTTGCAATGCAAAAGGTCATGGATCGGAGTACAAAAGCTTACCTTTTAAATAGCAACTAATATCACCTTGATTATCAAAAGCTTACAAAGCGTGCCTCGGGTGCAGTTTTTGTAATATAATTTCGCAGTATTGGTTGGGGAGAATGTTCGCTATCAGGCGTCTGTTCACCATCACCTAAATACGAATTGGAGATATGAGAAGATTGCTGCTATCCGGCATTGGAACAAAACACATCAAGTCTCAGGATTTGATGCAACCTTGCTGAGGATCAACAAAATCATTCAGGACACTATTGATTGTGAAAAATCTTTCAAATATTATGCGTAATATTGCATTTTTTAGTTGACTCTTTAAGGAAGATGGAAAGGCATATTGTTTTTTTACTAAAATGTTTTGATTTTTGTAATTTTTTATTTACTTTTGCCGCATAATAAGGTTTTTTATTTTAAAATTACACGAATATGAAAAAGAGTTTATTACTTGCAGTATCATTGCTTTTCAGCTTGACTACTATTTTTGCGCAAAGGGTTACTGTTCCTGAACCAGAATTTGCAGATCAAACTTATTTATTAACTTCCGACAACACTTACAAGTTATTGCCACGAGAGACAGGTGTCATAAAAACGAAAGCTGGCGCTTCGTTGTATCTGACAGGTATTGGTAAAGTGAAAACGCGTCTTACGCTTCCGGGAAAATCGTCTAAAATTTCCATACCTTCGGGGCAAGTGCGTTTCATTATAAAGGCTGCCAACAACGATACTGATCCCTCTTCATTTATCAACATTTTTCCTTTTGAAATTAAAGGGAAAGAGCGCAGAGCACAACTCGCCGAAGCAGGTACTTTCTCTGCTTCGAAATCTAACTCGTTGGGACAAATTGACTTTAAGGCAAAAAAGTATGGAGAGAGTTCTTACTACATTGTAATAGACAACTTACAACCAGGAGAATACGGAATCAACTTAGGCGACCCGGATAAACTGAATGAAAAAAATAATATTACTGTCCGCTAAACATCCCACATTTTTTATGAATTAGGGCTGACACTTCTCACGAGGTATCAGCCCTTTTTGTTATCTTTGCTTTTGTT
>QWCJ01000175.1_pt1 | contig 25990 bp, 26 predicted proteins | sample 1972501 | NCBI WGS metagenome assembly QWCJ01 (sample SAMN09866711, study PRJNA288562) | Human vaginal metagenome isolate term2_vaginal, whole genome shotgun... | isolation source: vagina | host: Homo sapiens | place: USA: California
AGAGGCTGAACAAACACCCTAGCCCGGGTGGCGGAATGGCAGACGCGCTAGCTTGAGGTGCTAGTGTCCTATTAACGGACGTGGGGGTTCAAGTCCCCCTCCGGGCACAGATAAGTCCCGCTCAGCAGTCAATAGAACTGCGGAGCGGGACATTTATATTTACAGACATGGTCGAGGAGTGCGTATGCCCAAGATATCGGGTTCCGCCCGCAACAAGCTCGTACTCGCAGTGCTTATCGTCGTGTTCATAGCGGGCTGGGTGTTTCTCGACGTCCCACCACTCTCCACACTTCGCACCTGGGCTGACACACTCGGCCCCTGGTTCCCAGTAGCGTTCTGGCTGCTCTATATCTTGATTACCCAATTCCCTATCCCGCGCACCGTGATGACCGTCTCTGCCGGCATTCTTTTCGGTTCGGTACAAGGGATCCTGATCGCGATTACCGCGACGACAGTCAGCGCAGTTATCTCACTGTTGATCGTGCGCACTCTGCTGCGGGATTGGGTAGAAGCGCGACTGACACATCCTGCTGTTGAGCAGATCAACCGGCGCCTCGAAGAACGCGGCTGGCTCGCGATTTTCAGCCTGCGCCTCATTGCAGCCGTTCCATTTTCCGTCCTCAACTACGCAGCAGCGCTCACGCGCGTTCCGGTGTTGCCGTTTGCCATCGCAACGTTTGCGGGTTCACTTCCAGGAACCGTGTTGGTCACTATCTTTGGCGACACCCTCACGGGTGAGGCAAACCCTGTGGTCATCGCAGTGATGGCTGTATTGGCAGTGATTGGCCTTAGCGGGTTGATTCTCGACGCACGACTTCCGGCGCGTAAGTAAAGGCTCACGGGTAGACCCGCGTAGTATTGGCAGCCATGATTGCCGTGCATGCGAAATACAGGGGCCGCGAAAAAGGGCGTGCTGCCGTCGTCGAGCGTTCCGCGGAGGCGCTTGGCACTCTCCCAGGCATCAGCCCGTTTGAAGTGCTCGGTGTTGAAGATATCCGCACCCTGGTGGATGACGCTGAGGCTTCGTTAAACCTGATCATGGCGCTGCTCTCCGACGGCAACTGGGCCATCGGCCTAGGGGTCGCTGCAAGCAACAGCGATGCCTTGAAAGCTGCCTCAAAGGCGGTTGGGGTGAAAGCAGGCCAGGTGCGTGTGGTCGTCGACAAGCAAGGCGCAACTACTGAGGCTGCGGATATCGCTGCCGCATTCGCCCTGCTAGCCCACGTGCTGCACAAGCGGACATTCGAGGGACGAGAAGCGACCTCGCTCGTGCGCCGCGGGCTGAATCAGAATGAAGCAGCAGCCGAGCTCGGCATATCCAAGCAGGCAATCAGCCAGAGGCTCCAGGCAGCGGGATGGCCAGCCGAACAAGCCGGCTGGCAACTGGCCCTCAACCTGATTACTCGGGCTGCTGATCTGGCTGATTAAGCGGGTTCGACACCTGGTCATTGAACCCGAAATCGGTCGGCTTGTTCGCAGGGGCACTGATCTCTCGCAACCCCGAGTCGCTGGAAGCCGTGCCAGCGGTAGGTTGGGTCGGATCTGGATCGTCTACGTGTTTGTTCGCCACCGCGCGGGCCTCTGCAAGCGCCTTGGCTAGCTCCGGGTCGGTCGAGGTGTCGAACCAACGCTCCGGATTGCCCTCATCGGCCATCTCAAGATCGCGCTCGTCAACCTGCGCCGCCTCGTAGCGGAACACTCCGTCGTCGTCCTTGTTGGCAAACGCCTTGGCAAACTGCTGCAACGAATCGCCGAACTGGGACGGAATCATCCACATCGTGGCCGCCTCGTTGTTGGCAATCTTCGGCAACTGGTCCAGGTACTGGTATGCCAGGAGTTCCGGCGTCACTCCAGAGGACTTAATCGCGGCGTTCACCTTTTGGATCGCACGCGCTTCACCCTGCGCAGCGAGGTACTTCGCGGCACGCTCACCTTCGGCGCGCAGCATCATTGCTTGACGCTCAGCCTCAGCGGCGAGAATCGCTGCGTGCTTCTCACCCTCGGCAGAAAGAATGCGAGCCTGCTTTTCACCCTCAGCGGTTTTGATGTCGGACTCGCGCTTACCTTCAGCGGTGAGGATCATCGCGCGCTTTTCGCGGTCCGCCTTCATCTGCATCTCCATGGACTGCTGAATCGACGGTGGCGGATCAATCGCCTTGAGCTCCACGCGGCTAATGCGCAGGCCCCACTTTGCGGTCGCAGCATCTAGCTCACCGCGCAGGCGGCGGTTAATGGTTTCGCGAGAGGTCAGCGTCTCCTCAAGCGTCATGCCACCAACGACGTCACGCAGCGTTGCCGTCGAAATCTGCTCCACACCGACGAGGTAGTTGTCCACGCCGTAGATGGCCTTCGCAGGCTCGTTGATCTGGAACGTCACCACCGTGTCAATCGCCACGGTCAGGTTGTCCTGGGTAATTACTGCCTGGGGCGGGAACGACACCACGCGCTCACGCGTGTCTACGCGCGCACGGATGCGGTCGATATACGGCACCAGGAACGTCAACCCACCGGACGCAGTGCGCGTGTAGCGTCCCAGACGCTCAATAACCGCAGCTTCTCCCTGCGGAATCAGTTTGATCGACGCTGTAAGCAGCGCGATAAACAGAATAAGTATGACGGCGAAGGTAACTAACCCACCCATTTAGGACTCCTTCCAAACGACGGCTACGGGTCCGTCGATATCGTAAACGGTCACGTGGGAACCTGCAGGAATAGTTTTTGCCGGATCCAGGGCGCGTGCCGACCACAGGCTGCCGTCGAAACGCACTTGCCCACCCCCGGGGCCGATGTCCTCGACAACCTCTGCACGACTTCCGACGAGCGCGCGTGGCGTCTCATCGAGCACCAGCGGCTTATCCATCCGCTTGCGCAGACGTGGCCTTAGGAAGAACCAGAACAGCAACGAGGAAGCGATAAACACCGCGACTTCAGCTGCAAGTGGAACGTCGAATAAGGCGACCCCCGATGTTGTCAACGCACCCGCAGCGAGCATGAGCAGCGTCAATTCGCCCACGCCAAGCTCGAGTAGCGCGAAACCTGCCGCGACAATAAACCAAATCAATGCTCCCACGGCGCAAATCTTACATGTGTGTGAGATCTTCCTTCGTGAGCTCGGGATTAGTGACGAAGTCCACCAGTCTCTCAACTGCACCGATAAGTGTTGAATCCAAGTCGCGGAAAGTGCGCACGGACGATGAAACGCGGCGCCAGCCTTCCTTTGGATCAGACCAACCCAAGCGACGGCACACGCCCGTCTTCCAGTCTTCGCCGTACGGAACCTCCGGCCAGGCGGCGATGCCGACGCTCTTCGGTTTCACCGCAGCCCAGATATCGATGTAGGGGTGCCCCGTCACCAACACATGAGGTCCTACATTTTCGACGAGCCGAGCCTCCTTAGTCCCCCTAATGAGGTGATCGGCGAGCACACCGACGCGACGGTCCGGTCCAGGCTGGAACTCGTCGAGACGCATCTGCAGGTTGTCTAGCCCTTCCAGATACTCGACGACAACCCCCTCAACACGCAGGTCGTGCCCCCACACCTGCTCAACGATCGCAGCATCGTGGATGCCCTCCACCCAGATGCGTGACGGCATTGCAACCTTCGCCTGCACGTTAGCAACCTTGCGTGAGCCCGAGTTGGAGCGCTTTGGTTCGTCGTTACGCGGTGCAACATATCGGGTGAGGGTGACACGCTGCCCTTCGACCATGAATGCCCCCGGCAGCATTTTGAACAGCCGCTGGGTTCCATAGCGGTCCTCCAGGCGGACGAAGTCGCCGTCGTAGGTTCGCTCGAATCCAACCACTGCGCCGACAAAGTCGTTGCCGACGATCTCCACGATGATGCCTGGCTCTGCAGGCATCTCTGGATACGTTGGCCTCCTCTTGCGCGCGTGGCCTTGAAAAATATCTCCGCTATACCGGCTATCTCCCATAGTGGCTCCGTATTCTATCCCCCTAGCTAGACTCAACTGGATGCACACGCGCGCTCAGATTTACTCGCCTCTCCAAAACACTGCAGTCTGGCTTGCCGCCTGGCTGTACAACGTCGAATCCACGGACGACACCCTCGACGCGTTAACAGACCTCGGCGGCACCCACACCTATTGCGACGCCCCCATGGTGCAATTGCTTAGCGACGTCCGCGCCGCCGCCGACCTTGAGTCTCCGGATCCAGTTATCCGCTTGATTCTGTGGGGGCCAGGACAGGCACCGCACCTCCGAGCTGGATCCCCCGCAATGGACGCCCTCTCCCAGGCTGGTGCGTTGGTTGTCCGGGGAGATGGGATCAGCCACATCCTTGTCCCCGACTACTCGGGGGCGGAAGTGCGCTGGCGTTGGTTTGAAGAAACTGAGCGGCTGCCGGAACCGGATTGGCTAACTCCGGGTGAGGCAGATCAACTGCTGTCGCGCGCAACCGATGAGGCCGCCGTTTTGATTGAGGCGGCTGGTGGCACCTCGAAGGAATTGCCAAATCCCCGGCTTACCGTCGGCACGCTCGCTGATTTCTACGACACCCCTGGGCTGCCGTCTGGAGTGACTGCGCGAGCGGCAAAGCTTTTTGCCAGGGCTGACCGTGTTGCCGCGACGATCGAGACGGTAACGGAGCGCCTCGACGACCACTCCTTCGACCCTCACCTGTTTGCACTGTGGCGGCACGTCCGCACCGCCCGCATGGCGGGGGTCGCAGACGCAGTGATCGATTACCGGCGCGAATATCTAGCGAATTAGTTTGCGCTACCCGGTCGGCCCGGGTGCTTCAACGGCTCGCAGCAATGCGGCTTGCACGGCGCGCCGTTGACGGTACAACCCTGAACAGTAACGTTAGACAAGGTTTCAGGCTTGTCACCATCAGCGATAGCTTGCGCGATATCGACGACCATGCCAGCGAAATCGGGCTCGAGCCCCACCGTCGCAACGCGATCTAGCGTGATGTTGCGTGCCTCGCAGGCCTGTCGCAGCTCGGTGTCGAGGTCCCAGATCACCTCCATGTGGTCGGTGATGAAGCCGAGTGGCACACAGATCAAGTGCGTAAAGGTGCTGTCTTGATCATGGAGCTCCTCGGTGCGATCTACGATGTCCGGCTCCAACCACGGCGTTGCCGGATTGCCGGAGCGAGACTGCCAGACAACCTCGTACTCTTCGACGCCAGCTTCCGCGGCGACCAGCCGGGCCGCCTCATGCACCTGCCGTGAGTACAGGTTGGCATCCTCCGGGCCACCTGAGACATTATCCGCAGCATTCGGAACACTGTGAGCAGTGAACAGTACTTTTGCACCAGCCGGCGCTGCATCGACGGCGCTACGCAACACGTTCGCCATAAGCCGCACGAACGTCGGGTGGGCGTAGAACTGCCAAAGCTTGGTGTACTCAAGCTGCGGTGTCACTTCGCGGATCCTCTGGATGTCTTCGTCGTACTGTCGGCAGGCCGAGTACCCACCCCATGCCGAGGTCGCGAACACCAGCACGCGCTTATGCCCGTCAGCCTCCAGCTGCTTCGCAGCATCTTCCGCAAAGGGGTGCCAGTTCCGGTTGCCGAAGTACACCGGAAGTTCAATCCCCCGAGCCTCCAACTGTTTTTCGATGTTGCCAATCAGCACTCGGTTCTGTTCATTGATCGGGCTAACACCACCGAAGTGGAAGTAGTGTTCCCCTACCTTGGCGAGCCGCTCACGCGGAATCCCGCGGCCACGGGTGACATTCTCTAGAAAAGGAATAACCTCGTCCTTTCCTTCGGGTCCACCGAAGGAAAGGACGAGGAGTGCGTCGTAGTCGTTGAGAGCCATAGCCTTGAGCCTAGACTGTGGCCCCGAAAAATTAGAGCAGGCGGACCGCGTTAGGCGCCATGCCGGACCAACGGACCGGAGAAATCTGCACGTTCATGCCGGACTGGGGTGCCTCGATCATGGTGCCGTCGCCGAGGTAGATGGCAACGTGCTGGTTGCCGCCCGGACCCCAGAACAGCAAGTCGCCGCGCTGCGCTTCGCTCGCCGGCACATGCGTGCCGCGCTGGTACTGGTAGCCCGTGTAGTGGGGCAATGCAATGCCAGCGCCGGCGAATGCGTAAAGCACGAGGCCAGAGCAGTCGAAGCCAGCTTGGCCGCCACCTTCCAAGCCCGTGGTTGGACCGTTTGCATCGCCACCGCCCCAGACATACGGCGTGCCGATCATCGACTGAGCGCGTGCGATAACCGTCTCAACCTGCGAGGCGTCGGATACGGCCGCAGAGGCAGCACGAGCCTTCTCAGTAAGATCTGCCGCAGTCTGCACCTGCGGCAATACGTCAGCCACAGTGCCTGAGGTGCTATCGACATTGCCCAAGGCACCAGTGAGCCCTTCTGCGAACGCAGTCACAAGTTGGCCTGCGTCACCGCTATTCACCGCATCAGAGAAGGAGCCGTGGTTCGCAGCAACGCCGCCAACCAGGGCCACGCCGACGGCGATGGCGCCAGCCTTCGCGATAGCGTCGTCGTCAAGCTGTGGCAAGCCTGCTGCCGAAGAAAGCGCAGCAACCTGGGACACGTCGTCGGACGTCGTATCTGAAGAAGAAGTCTGGGCGACAACACGCACGGCATCCACGATGGCCTCACGGCTCGGCTCGCCGGCTTCAGGGGAGGTACCAGAGATGCGCTCCCGAACACGGTCCACGACCTCTTCTGGGACCTCATAGGTGGCATCGCCGCGCGAAATGGTCAGGGTTGAAGCGTACGGGCTGGCCACAGGGCCCTCCGTTGACTCATCGGATGCTTCCTGCTGCTCAGGCGCACGCTGCTCCTGGAGATCAGATTGTGCTGCTTCGAGCTCGCGTTGCGCGGCGTCGCGCTCAGCCGTGCTTGCCTCGAGCGCTGCGCGGTTGTCGTCGAGAAGCTGACGCGCTTGCGCCTCCGCAGCCTCGGCTTCTTGAGCAGCCGAGTCGGCAAGCTCACGCGTCTGACGCAGCGTCGACTCTTCGTTCGCCGCCTCTGCACGGGCCTGCTCCGCTTCCTGCAGCTTCGCACGCTTTTCTTCAGAACGCTGGCGCAGGAACAGCGAGCGATCCAGCACGTCGCGCTGCGTGTCCTTACCGCTAATCGACGTGAGCACATCGCTTGTCGACGCCCCGCGATACTGGGAACGGCTTAACTCATCAAGCTCGGCGCGCAGCTTTTCGACGCGAGCCTGAGCCTCGTCCAGGCGACGCTTAGCTTCCTCTTCGCCGAGGCGGGCCTGCTGGGCCTTTGCATGAGCGTCGTGCAAATCGACGAGCGACTGGTTAACCGCCTCTTGCAGTTCGCCGAGGTTCAAGTTTCGGGCGTCCACGTCCGCTTGAGCGCGGGTGACTGCGGAAACGAGTTCGCTGACGGTAGACGTCGAGCTCTGACCAGAGGCAGCCGGGCTGACGAGGCCCACCGCCAACGACACGGTAACGACACACGCGGCAGTACCGAACACATTACGTGCACGTCCAAACCGGGTGCCCCTAAGTGGATTTGCCACGAAGGTGCTCCTTCACGCCGCACGCGCATACCGTGGCAGGCCTGCAGGTGATCAAGAAACCTGCAGGCGCGCCAAGGCACACATAAACCCTGACTAGGGGTAGGAACGTGCGGCCTCGATGTTGACTACTAACGCGGCAGCGCGAAGAAGTAGCCACCACAAGAATCCGTGGCGCTTCAACAATGTTTCAGGATCTCGGCGTGCTTCCCCACAAGCCCGATCCATCAGTCGAACGCTTGACTAGAGCGCTCAATGAAGCTTCACGCGAAACGTGTGACAACTATCGACCCGCGAGCCGATAGGAGCACCATACGTCAAGCCAACCGACTTGTATCCCTTTCGTTACATAAAGTTGATCAAGTCAAGTCTTGTCACATGATTCACACGCGCCTCACCTGCATGTATTGACACGCTTATTTGATGTGTGAGTTTGCTCACATCCAAGGTTACCGAACCGTTACTTATACGTTTTGACGTGGGAAAATGGCGAAAAAAGAGCCGCGGAGCAGGTACCCTTTAGCAACCCGAGATGCTCCTGGCATTAATTCCGTCAAGTCTTGCAACTTGTCTAGCGCGACGGCTTTGGGCGCCGCGCAGCGATCGCGAGGAGGGCAAACGCGACCAGCACCACCCCAACAACTACCGGCCACATTGGAGAGAAGGAACTCGCCTCCCCTGTAAACGCTTTCAGTCCTTCGACATAATCCGCATGCGACATCATCGCGAGCTCCCCTGTCTCTATCTGCGCACGACTCAACTCTTCGCTTACCCCCACTGCGGTGTGGGGTGTGCGGATCAGCACCGTTGAATATTCCGTAGCGTTTGCAATGTCCTGGGCAAGATCTCGGAGCTGGGCAACCTTTTCTGGAGTGCGCTCTAAAACGACTACTGCGGCAGGGTCAATCGAATCCGAATGCGGCGAGCTCAGCACGCCTTCAATGCCATTTCGCAGGTCATCGTTTACCGGATTCTCCGTACCAAAAGCCACGGCAGAGGTTTCAAGCTGGCCGATTAGCTCGTCCAATGTCGTCTCCGGCTCCACGATTACTCCTTCATGCCAAACTGCTGGGCCGATTCTAATCTGAGTGATTTTGCTGTAGTCGATAAGCAAAATATGAAAACATAACGAACGTACTGTTATCATCAGTACGGATCTATGGCGGGTCGCTTAGTATGGGACTTGACCATAGGGTCATCATCCCTGTTTTTGATTACGACGAGGAATGGAGCTCACCGTGGCAGAAAGCAAGAATTCCTTCGGTGCCAAGAAGACGCTCGAGGTTGGCGGTAAGTCTTACGACTACTTCGCTCTCGATGCTGTTGAAGGCATGGAGAAACTCCCCTACTCCCTTAAGGTGTTGGGCGAGAACCTCCTGCGCACCGAGGACGGCAAGAACGTCACCGAAGACCACATCAAGGCCATTGCAAACTGGGACCCGTCGGCAGAGCCGAGCGTTGAGATCCAGTTCACCCCAGCACGTGTGCTGATGCAGGACTTCACGGGCGTGCCGTGTGTCGTCGACCTTGCCACCATGCGTGAGGCCGTATCGTCGCTCGGCGGCAACCCGGATCAGGTCAACCCCCTGAACCCGGCAGAGATGGTTATTGACCACTCTGTGATCATCGAGGCCTTTGGTTCCACCGACGCCATCGAGAAGAACGTAGAGATTGAGTACCAGCGCAACGAGGAGCGCTACCAGTTCCTGCGCTGGGGTGCAGAGAACTTCTCTAACTTCCGTGTTGTCCCGCCGGGAACCGGCATCGTCCACCAGGTCAACATCGAGTACCTCTCCCGCGTTGTCTTTGACAACGACGGCGTTGCATACCCGGACACCTGCATTGGTACCGACTCCCACACCACCATGGAAAACGGCCTGGGCATCCTTGGCTGGGGCGTCGGCGGTATCGAGGCTGAGGCAGCGATGCTTGGCCAGCCGGTCTCCATGCTCATCCCGCGCGTTGTCGGCTTCAAGCTCACCGGCGAGATTCCGACCGGCGTGACCGCAACCGACGTGGTGCTGACCATCACCGAGATGCTGCGTGAGCACGGCGTGGTCCAGAAGTTCGTCGAGTTCTACGGCAACGGTGTCAAGCAGATCCCGCTGGCAAACCGCGCCACCATCGGCAACATGTCCCCAGAGTTCGGCTCCACCTGTGCGATCTTCCCGATCGACGAGGAGACCATCAACTACCTGCACCTGACCGGTCGTAACCAGGAGGACATCGACCGCGTCGAGGCATACGCCAAGGCACAGGGCATGTGGCTTGAGCAGGACGCTGAGGAAGCTGAGTACTCCGAGTACCTCGAGCTCGACCTCTCCACCGTCAAGCCGTCTATTGCTGGCCCGAAGCGTCCGCAGGACCGCATCCTGCTCGCGGAGTCCAAGGAGACCTTCCGCAAGCAGCTGCCGGACTACAACACCGCTGGCGAGGGCACGTCCGAGCCGGTTCGTGCAGCAAAGGTCGACAGCGTCTCCTACAACGAGTCTTGGCCGGCAAACGGCGAGTCCGCTGCTGTGGGTGCTGAGGGCCGCGCTTCCAAGCCGGTCATCGTCGAGTCCCCGCAGGGTGGCGAGTACACCCTCGACCACGGCTTCGTCGCAATTGCTGCAGTCACCTCCTGCACCAACACCTCCAACCCGTCCGTCATGGTTGGCGCTGCCCTGCTCGCACGCAAGGCTGCTGAGAAGGGCCTGAAGGCTAAGCCGTGGGTCAAGACCATCATGGCTCCGGGCTCCCAGGTTGTCGACGGCTACTACGAGCGCGCAGACCTCTGGAAGGACCTCGAGGCTGTTGGCTTCTACCTGTCCGGCTTCGGCTGCGCATCCTGCATCGGCAACTCTGGCCCGCTGCCGGCTGAGGTCTCCGAGGCTGTCAACGAGTTTGACCTCACCGCAACCGCAGTGCTTTCCGGCAACCGCAACTTCGAGGGTCGTATCTCCCCGGACGTGAAGATGAACTACCTCGCGTCCCCGCTCTTGGTCATTGCATACGCAATCGCCGGCACCATGGACTTCGACTTCGAAACCCAGCCGCTCGGCCAGGACGCAGACGGCAACGACGTCTTCCTCAAGGACGTCTGGCCGTCCACCGAGGAGATCGAAGAGACCATCGCTGGCACCATCTCCCGTGAGATGTACGAGGCTGACTACGCCGACGTCTTCAAGGGCGACGCACAGTGGCAGGGTCTCGACATCCCGACCGGCAAGACCTTCGAGTGGAACGAAGACTCCACCTACATCCGCAAGGCACCGTACTTTGACGGCATGCCGGAGGAGCCGGAGGATGTCAAGGACATCGAGGGTGCTCGCGTTCTGGCGAAGCTGGGCGACTCGGTCACCACGGACCACATCTCCCCTGCTTCCTCCATTAAGCCGGGCACCCCGGCTGCGAACTACCTCGATTCCCACGGTGTTGAGCGCCAGGACTACAACTCCTTCGGCTCCCGTCGTGGCAACCACGAGGTCATGGTTCGCGGTACCTTCGCAAACATCCGTCTGCGCAACCAGCTGGTTGATGAGCAGGGTGGATTCACCCGCGACTTCACCCAGGAGGGTGCACCGCAGGCATACATCTACGATGCTGCGATGAACTACGCCGAGAAGAACATTCCGCTCGTCGTCCTTGCTGGTAAGGAATACGGCACCGGTTCTTCCCGTGACTGGGCTGCTAAGGGCACCAACCTGCTTGGTGTGAAGGCAGTTATCGCCGAGTCCTTTGAGCGCATCCACCGTTCCAACCTGATCGGTATGGGTGTTCTGCCGCTGCAGTTCCCGGAGGGCCAGTCCCACGAGTCCCTCGGCCTCGACGGCACCGAGACCTTCACCCTGTCCGGTATCACCGACTTCAACAAGGGTGACATCCCGGCAACGGTTCACGTCAAGGCTGAGAAGGACGGCGCTGACGCTGTCGAGTTCGACGCTGTTGTCCGCGTGGACACCCCAGGTGAGGCTGAGTACTACCGCCACGGCGGCATTCTGCAGTACGTGCTTCGCCAGATGGTCAAGAGCTAGTCAGCTCTCCTGACGCCATCGCCGCGAAGGGGCCACCGCACTACGCGGGGCCCCTTCCGCATTTTTACCCCCTAATCCTTTGTTTCCGCACTCCGCTAGTCTTCGACCACTTTTGACCTAGAACTACGCCAAGGAGCACTGACATGCCTATCGTGAGCGAGGCCGAGCTCGCACGCCGCCGTAGCGAGATTATCGATACCGCACGCAAATGCTTCGCCCATTACGGCTACGAGGGCGCCACTGTTGCAAGGCTCGAGGAAGCCACCGGTAAAACCCGAGGCGCGATCTTCCATCACTTCGGAGACAAGGAATCACTGTTCCTTGCTATTGCGAAAGCGGACGCGGAGCGCCAGGCACAAGTGGTCAGTGAGCAGGGTTTGGTTGAGGTCATGCGTGGGATGCTCCACGACACTGAAGCAAACGATTGGTTCACCACCCGTGCGGAAATCCTGCGGAGACTGCGAACTGACCCGAAGTTCGAAGCACGCTGGCGGGAACATCAAGAGGTGCTCGACCAGGCGGTGCGCACGCGCTTGGAATCGAACAAGCATATGCGCGACGACGTCCCCGTGGAGGTAGTGCAGACCTACCTGGAGACTGTTCTCGAAGGGTTTATCACCAAACTCGCTGCCGGTGAGCCTGTGGAACGCCTCGAATCGATGCTTGACATCGTGGAGCAAGCCGTTCGGCACCCAATGAATCAGGACTAGACCGAGCGGTATAGAGTAGCCGGCATGGCTAAGCTCCTTTTCCTTTCACTTCGCAACGGCGAGATCGGCCCAGATGTCGCGCACGCCGAGTATCACGACACGCTGCGCGCAACTGGCCTGAGCGAATTGGATATGGAGCTTCGCATCATCAATTCGCCTGACGCTGAATTAGGCCCGCTCGACACGGTCAGCGGGATTATCGTCGGCGGATGCTCGCTGAACGTCACCAATGAAGAACGTGGTGCCTGGCACCTGCATATCGACGACGTGCTATCCACCGTGGTTGCATCTGGCAAGCCTGTCTTTTTCGTCTGCTTCGGCATCTCCTGGCTCGTCGACCACCTCGGCGGCACCGTTGGGTGCACCTCGCCTGAGCCTTCTGGACCTACCATCGTTGACGTGACAGCCGAAGGGGAGCTTGACCCCGTAGTCAGTGGCTCCGGCACGTTTACCGCGCTGACGGGACATACAGAGAACCCCGTAGAGTTGCCCAATTCGTTGACCGTGCTCGCTACAGGTCCCTCCTGCCCAGTGCAGATGGTGCGTTACGACGACCACGTGTGGGCCACACAGTTTCACGCCGAAATGGACGCCGACGCCATGCGTACACGCATGGATTTCTTCCACGACTACGGCTACTTCCCTGCCGAGGAGTACGCCCGCATCGTCGCAGATCTGCCCAATCACGACGTCAGCCGGGCGAACATGCTTCTACGCAACTTCGCCCGGCTGTGCCGCGAGGACTACTTCTCCCTCGACAATTAGAGGCCTGCGACTGCCCCGCTGCCCCCCCCTCAAAGTCCAGCGGGTTACGTGCAAACGGCTCGCCACGGCCAACCGATTCGACGATCACATCTGCTACGAGCTCTCGAGGGGTTTCGGATTCGGTGCCACGTGGTTCGTCGAGAAGCGCGATGCCCTCTGCTGGATCATCGGTCAGCAGCGTTGGGCCAAGGATCTGGTGTGGCAGGCTCGAATCAAGCAGTCGCCGGTCAACGGCTTTCTTTGACTCAACGTAGGCGTACCACGAACCGCCATCATCCTCAGTGGAGGCCTCGGTAGCACCTGCATAGGACACCATGACGAGAAAAGGGGCGAACTCGTCTAGCTCTTCGAGCGCGTCGATCATCGTCATCGCAGCGTCGCGATCCACCGCCCAGGTCCGCTCCGCAGAACCCCCGCCTGCGCCCGCAGACCAGACAACCACATCGAATGGTGTAAGGAGGCGTGCCCATCCCTCCTGGTCGAGAGTGGTGAGATCGCGAACGATGACGGTGGCGCCATCGTCGATAAGCTGCTTGGCGTGGTCAGGATTCCGGACAAGAGCACTAACGTTATGGCCATTGCCCACTAGTTTGGGCACAGTGAAGCGCGAGACGTTACCGCCTGCACCAAGAACGAGGACATGCTGAGTTTTCATAAATGCGACCTTAACGCACATTTCCTGCCTATACTTTTCGCATGCATGCAATTATTACAACCACAGGTAAGGATCGCCCGGGCGTGATTGCAGCGGTATCGAAAACCGCAGCCGACCAGGGCCTTAACATCGTAGATGTATCGCAAACTATCATGGATGACTTCTTCACCATGATCATGCGCGTCGAGCTCCCCGAAGGAAATGTTGACATGGGTGTCCTCCAGGACGCCTTCGACGCCTGCGGCAAGCCGCTCGGCATGGTAGTCCGGATCCAATCTGAAGCACTCTTCAGCGCTATCAACGACATCTAAGGGAGTTCCGTGAAACTCGAGTTTTCTGACGCACGATTCCTCGACGTCATCCGGATGATCGAGGACTACCGCCTGGACATCCGCACCGTAACCATGGGCATCTCACTCATCGGTTGCACCCGCGCCACGATGGAGGCCACCGCACAGGCGGTTTACGACCGCGTCACCGAACGCGCCCGCGACCTCGTTCCCGTCTGTGAAGGCATCGAGCGCGAGCTCGGCATCCCGATTGTGAATAAACGCATCTCGGTCTCCCCCGTCGCACTTGTTGCAGCAGGTGTAGAGGGTAGCCCGGTCGAGATTGCGCGAGCTCTCGATCGCGCTGCAGCCGAACTCGGTGTGAACTTCGTCGGCGGCTACTCCGCACTCGTCGAGAAGGGCGGCACCCGCGCCGACAAGAACCTGATCTACTCCATCCCGGAAGCTCTGGCGGAGACCAACAACGTCTGCAGCTCCGTCAACATCGCATCCTCGCGCGCCGGCATCAACATGAACGCCGTGGCCAAGATGGGCGAGATTGTGAAGGAAGCGGCGGAACTGACCAAGGACCGCTCCTCCATCGCCTGTGCGAAGCTCGTCGTCTTCGCCAACGCGGTCGGCGACAACCCGTTCATGGCCGGCGCATTCCACGGCATCGAAGAGCCAGACACCGTCATCTCTGTCGGCGTGTCGGGCCCAGGTGTCGTTGACAATGCGATCGCTCCGCTCAAGGGCGCGACGCTCAACGAAGTCGCCGAGGAGATCAAGAAGGCCGCGTTCAAGATCACCCGTGCGGGCCAGCTCGTCGGCACTCTTGCTGCTGAGCGCCTCGGCGTCCCGTTTGGCATCGTCGACCTCTCCCTTGCGCCTACCGCAGAAATGGGCGACTCCGTCGCACACGTCCTCGAACGCATGGGGCTCGACCAGGTCGGCACCCACGGCACAACCGCAGCGCTAGCCTTGCTTAACGACGCCGTGAAGAAGGGCGGCATGATGGCATGCTCCCGCGTCGGTGGCCTGTCAGGCTCGTTCATCCCGGTCTCCGAGGACAAAGGCATGATCGACGCCGTAAACTCCGGTGCGATCTCCATGGACAAACTCGAGGCAATGACCTCCATCTGCTCCGTCGGCTTCGACATGATCGCAATCCCAGGCGACACTTCTGCCGAACTCATCGCCGGCATGATTGCCGACGAAGCGGCAATCGGTGTCATGAACCATAAGACCACCGCAGCACGCCTGATCCCCGTGCCGGGCACCAAGCCTGGCGACGAAGTCAACTTCGGCGGCCTCCTCGGCTACGCACCGGTCATTCCGGTAAACAAGGTGGGCAACGACGAATTCATCCACCGTGGCGGATTCATCCCCGCACCGGTGCACGGGTTTAGGAACTAATTAGTTCCTCCGACTTCTTGACCCTGACACAGTGTCAGGGTTGAGAATGGTCGTGTGAAGATTTCAGAAGTCGCTGCAGTCGCAGGCTGCTCCGTGCGGGCCGTGCGTCACCTGCATACGAGTGGCGCAGTTCCCGAACCGGCTCGGACCAGTGGTAACTACCGCAACTATTCCGTATCCGATCTCGCGGCGGTAGTTCGTGCGAGAGCACTTATCGACGCCGGAGTTCCCGTTTCTGAAGTCCAAAGTCCGAAGGCTGTCGAGGAATCGCTCGCCCTTCTCGACGAGCGCATTGCACAGCTCCAGCGCCAGAAACAGCGCCTTCTCGCTCTGTCTACATCGCCACATGGGACCCCGGACGACATCCGTTTTTCGCTCAGCTCCTTAATCGATGATTCGTCACTTTTGCGGATCGAACTGGATTCATGGGATCTCATGGCCCTTACCGGCGTTGCTACGCCGGACACTTGGGAGCAGCTCCGGAAGAATCTTCAAGATCCCAGCTGTCTCGCCGCAGCTCGAAAGGCTGCGGACCTCTGGCTAAAACTCGGTGAATTGCGGCCTGGAGACCCTTCCGTCGAAGTAATCGTCGATAGGCTGCGCCCGCTGGCGCAAGCCGGACTGATGCGAGACATTTTCCCCACCCTCAGCCCCGGAGACGTGCCACTTGCGTCGTCGGATGTACCTACGAAGGGCGCACAGGGATTAGTGCTTCAAGTGCTGGCAGGTGATCCCCTTGCGTAGCTTCCTCCGCTTGTTCCGAAAACACCCCGGCTTCCGCCTGGCCAAGTATGAACTCGGTCTATACCGAGATCTCTTGCGTTGGATCCGCCGGGAGACACTCATCCCCGAAGAGGCTACGGCGCTGCCCCATCAACCTGGTCGATTGCAATTGCTTGGGATGGTCACAGCGGTGCTTGCCGTCGAGGCAGTCGTTGTCCACCTTGTACTGCCTGCAGGTACCATTCGCGTCGTTGCGTTGCTGCTGTCGCTGTGGGCCGTGGTGTACGTGTGGGGCTTGATCGCCGCGGAGCGAATTCGTCCTAGCTATTACGACGAGAACGTCTTCGTTTTCAGGCGCGGCCGGACACTCTTCGCGGAATTCCCAACGGCTTCAGTGCAAAGCATGTCGGACGAACCTTCTTACTCATCGGCGGTCGAGATCGTCGACGGAGTGCTTACTCTGGGCGGTCCTGCTGGAACAGACACACTCATGCGCCTGAGCGAAGAGGTACGGGCCTACCCCGACCGCTATCCCTGGCAGCGGCCCGACCCCCAAAACATCAGCAAGATCCGCTTTTACCGCGGATCCTCTGCCGTGGGACCTAGCGCTTCTTCCCAATGATGAAGTAGCCGACCCAGCCCAACGTGTTCACCGCACCGATAATCGGAGTCCACAGCCACTTCGGGCCACGAATCCTCTTGGAATTGGTCCGAGCGAGGTCGCGAAGCGCAAAGGCTTTGCCTGCTGTATCGATTGTGGCCAGGACGCCAGCGATTGTCTTCTGATCCGAGGACAAGCTGTTCCATGCGTCCTTGATGGTGTCGATGAACTCATTGCTAATTGCCATGGAGGTGAGTGTAGCCGGTCAGGTGGATCGTCGATAAGTGTACTGCCCTTATCCCATCCATTTTGGATATTGCGTTTATTTAGAGGTTAATGCACAATATAATGAGCAAACACTTGTGCGAATTGCTTTTAGTTGATTACGGTCGCTGGTAACACAATTTCCATACCCCAAGGAGCGCAATAATGTTCCCAGAACCGCTGCTACATGTCATAACCGAACGCAATGAATGCGAGCCTGTCGGCGCAACATTTCATCTTCACGGGGATGGATTCGCATTCATACTCGAATCTATTTACGCATATCGGATCGACGCAAAAAATCCGACACGGGGACTCGGCGACATCGCAAATCTTCTCGGCCAACTTCCAGAGCCTTTATCCACACAATATGTGGACACGCCTTACCTCGATGAGCTCTGCGAAAAATACCTAATCCTCGACTACGCCCGGCGCGAAGTGACGCTCAGGATCGACAATTATAAGCCGGACCGTTGCACGTTTGACCATGAGAACGTTAAGCCACTTTACGAATTGGCTCGTGCTCACAACACGGACATGTATATGCAGCCGCCGCCACTTCTTGAACGCAAAGTCATACGCGTTATCTCAAAGCGCAACGGCGAGTACTGCTCTGGCCTGGATATCCTGCTTCCGACCGATGGGAACAGGATCCTGACCAATCTGCTTTCACTCCGGGATGATGGATCCGTTACTGCGGAGATTTTGGCGCAAACCCTATTCCACTGGGAGCCACCACACGTCCAGATTCGCCCATTCCAAGATGCATTGCTTGGCGACGAATACGAGAACGAAGTGAAACCACACTTCCCGAGCGACCATCCCTTCCTCACCATTGATTCGCCGGAAAATTCATTGCGCCTGAGCGATAGCTCCGGCCGGTTGATCATGGTGGTCGATGTCAACGAAGACTCGATGAACCGCATACATGAACGGCTGATACAACCACGCCGAGAATCCATCGCATCTAGCTTTCTTGCCGCTGTGCCCTGGACCGACTCCATCCCTACATCTGTTAAAGGTCCGTTCTAACACTGATTCCGATTGCGAGAAAGGAGAGAAACCATGTCAACGGATCTTTCGCGCCACGTCGACACCATCTCCCATGCCCTTTTCGCAATCAAGGACCTCTTTCACGACCCGGCAACGTTGCACTTCGACGACATCCACGAAGAAATGGAACGCTTTGAGGCAGCCTTCAACGTCAAGGCAAGCCTCGACGCCTTTTTCGCCTTCCTCTGCGAACGCGACGAAGCTGGCCGCACCGTCGGCGCGAAACATCCGACCCAGTATTTGCAGAAGAAGCTTGGTCTTGACCCCAAGGAAGCCTACGACCGCCTCGCCCGTGGCCGCGACTACTACGGCGAGCCCGACTGCGAGCAGACCACACAGGACACTGCTGATGGAGACCTCTTCGACTCCGATGCTGAATCCATAGTCGACGATGCCGCACACGCGGCGGCGAAAGCAGCTGCACAGCAAGCGGCACGCGAACAGGCGCGCCGCGAGCAGGAAACGGCACGCCGAAACGCCGAGCGCGTTAACGCCGAGAAACAGCGCGTGATCCGCCTCGAACTGGATCGCCTCGTTGAGGCTGCTAAAGGTGCTCGTGCTCGCCTCCAGGCTAAGGCGCTCGAGGAGGCTCCGCGCCGTACCGTCAAAGACCTCCGCGCAACCGTACGACGCTGGGTCGAAGAAGCCAACCGCGAACACCTCGACCCGGCGAATCCGAACGCAGGGATGGAAAAGCGCGGACTCCATATCGGGCCGCAGCGTGCCGACGGCACCCACAAGATCACCATCGACGCAACCGCCAGCGACACCGCATTGTTCAAGGCGCTCACCGATAAGGGGCTAGCGCCAAACTCAAACATGCCAAAGGATGTCGACGACTACCGGTCCCCAGCACAACGGGCCTACGACCAGTTCGCAAAAATGCTGAAGCACTACGACACGTGCCAGAAGCCAACGGGTGGCGGCTGCGCATCTGTCGTCGTCTCCGTGACGCTCGACGAGATCGCCGATGCCTCCCCAACCACAAGGTTTCAAACCAATACCGGCATCGACCTCACCGCGTTCGACCTCGTCCGCCTCGGCATGGACGGTACCGCTGACTTCATCCTGACCGTTGATGGCGCCACCGCACTGCCGTTGAACCTCTACCGCACAAACCGCCTTGCATCACTGGCGCAGAGGATCACACTGCTCGCGGTGCAGGGCGTATGTGCCTGGACGGGGTGCACCGCCCCGCTGACCCAGGCCGAGATCCACCACATCACCTCGTGGCTTCGGGGCGGCGATACCAACATCGACAACCTCGCCGCACTTTGTAGAACCCATCACCGATGTAACAACGACTTCAAAGACCACAAAGGCAACACGAGTCACATCGAACGGGACCACGCAACTGGCCGCGTGGGTGTGAAGCAACACGGATCCACCAAGATTAGGTTCAATCATGCAGATGCGGCAGAAAACTCAGCCGTCAATCGGATCCGTAAACGAAACCACCGACTGAACACAGCCACAGCGAAACCACCACCGCGCGAGCCTACCGAGCCACCACCCTGGGCAAACCGCCAATCCCCTCACCCGCCGTTTTAGGCCGCCTCCGGGAACACGCCTGCCTCGAACGTAGGTGGGCGCTAGCCTGCCCACGTCTGCCATGATGACGCGTTGCTACGCCAGCTCGACGATCTCCATGTACTCGTCGCTCCACATGTCCTCATCGCCCTCCGGCATGATGATGACACGCTCAGGCTCCAACGCCCGCACCGCACCCGGGTCGTGGGTGACCAGCACGACCGCACCCGTATAGGTTTTTAGCGCGTCGAGGACCTGTTCGCGGGATTGTGGGTCGAGGTTGTTGGTGGGCTCGTCGAGAAGCAACACGTTCGCACGCGAGGAAACCAGCGTCGCCAGCGCCAAACGGGTCTTTTCACCGCCGGAGAGCGTACCTGCTGGCTGATCGAGCTTGTCGCCGGAGAACATAAAGGCACCAAGCAGACCACGCAGGTCTTGCTGGCCGGCATCCGGGCAAGCCTCGATCGTATTTTCCCAAACCGACTTCGAGCCGTCGATCGTGTCGTGCTCCTGCGCGAAGTATCCGATCTTGAGCCCATGGCCGGATACGACGCCGCCCTCCCCGTCGGTGCGCTCTACCCCGGCGAGCAGCTTGAGCAAGGTGGTCTTACCCGCACCATTCGTGCCGAGGACAACCACACGGGATCCTTTATCTACCGCAAGGTCGACACCCGCGAACACTTCGAGGGAGCCGTACATCTTGGTCAGACCCTTGCCAAAGAGTGGAGTCTTGCCACACGGTGCCGGCTCCGGGAAGGAAATGGAGGCGACCTTGTCGGCGACGCGAACGTCGTCAAGCTCGCCCATCATGCGCTCGGCACGCGCCAGCATCTGCTTCGCTGCAGCTGCCTTAGTAGCCTTCGCCCCCAGCTTCGCGGCCTGTTTTTGCAGCGCCGATGCCTTCTTTTCGGCGTTGGCGCGCTCGCGGCGTCGCCGGGCCTCGTCGAGGGCGCGCGCGTCCTTGTACTTGGAGAAGCCCATGTTGTACACGTCGGCCTCCGCGCGGACGGCGTCGAGGAACCAGACCTTGTTGCAGACAGCGTCGAGAAGCTCGACGTCGTGCGAGATCATGATCAACCCGCCCTCGTGCTTGGACAGGAAGTTACGCAGCCAAGTGATGGAGTCGGCATCGAGGTGGTTGGTGGGCTCGTCGAGAAGAAGCGTCGTCTTCGACTTACCCGAACCCTGGCGAGAAGCAAAGAGAATTTGGGCCAGTTCGACGCGGCGACGCTGACCACCCGAAAGCGTCTTAAGTTTCTGATCAAGCACCCTGGCCGGAAGCCCCAAATTGTCACAGATCTGCGCCGCTTCAGCGTTGGCTTCGTAGCCGCCGAGCGCCTGGTAGCGCTCCTCCAGGCGGGAGAACTTCGCAATCGCCTTGTCACGCTCCGCCCCGTCGGTCTCCTCCATGATCTTCTGCTGCTTCGCCATGGAGCGTTGAATCTGATCAAGCCCACGGGCGGAGAGCACACGGTCGCGGGCGGTCTGCTCGATGTCGCCTTCCTTGGAATCCTGCGGGAGGTAGCCGATCTCGCCCGCCCGGGTCACCGAGCCGCCGTAGGGTTCGGTCTCCCCCGCCAGGATGCGCATCGTCGTCGTCTTACCGGCACCATTGCGGCCGACGAGCCCGATGCGGTCGCCGGGTTGGACGCGGAGGTGCTGGCCTGGGGCGTCGAGAAGCGTGCGGGCCCCGACGCGGACCTCGAGATCATTGGTGACAATCACGGGTTGCTACCTTACAAGCCCGGTCAAACCACGAAAAAGAATCTGTAAAACCGCTTGACGCAGCCTGTGCATCAATTCATAATCTTCTTTACGTGTCGTCGGCACGTCTTGTTCTCCTTTTCGAGAGGTTTCCATGAAGAAGACCCCCCCTTTCCGCGCTCGCGCTGAGCGTGGCCATGTCTACCACGCTGGTTGTCACACCTGCTGAAGCTCAGCCGGCAGCGCCGAATTTCCAACAGATCCAGAAGCAGATTGACGCCACTACCCGCAACGCGCTCATGAATCTGTGGGGCCCCTACGAGCAGCTGATTCGTACCTTCCCGCAGCTCAAGCCGGTCCTCGATCCGCTGGTCGCACAGTTCCTCCCTCCCCGGAAGCCTGTCGCAGGACCGAGGACCACCGCAAATTCTCTCTTCAACGCGATCAATGCGGGCGTCGATACCTACAACCGGGCGCACCCAGTGCCAACAGGGGGGCCGCGTTTTCCCGTCCGAGTACAATGAAGCGCAGCCCGCAGCTGGACGCAATGGCACAGCGAATCGCGAATGAGGCTGTCAACGGCAACACAAATATCAACGGATTAATCGAAAACTACCGGACGCCTGCACCATTCGAATTCCACACCGCAATCTGGGAGACGAGCGACAAACCCCACAGCGAAACGGAAGACAAGCTGCGCGCCGGCAATGAAGAGTACTTCAATCCCGGAGGCTACCACTGGCACTACGCAGGCACCGCGGTGGCTGAGCGTAATGGCAAGTATGCCTTCATCGTCGTATACGGCGGCAAGTCCGAGTACGGTATTGAGGACCTCTAAGACATAGCCTCAACGCAGAATGAAGCTCCCGCGTACCTTTTCTACGGTACGGGGGAGCTTCTGACTTTTGTAGGTCTCTACACAGCAAACCCGAGCGCGCGCAACTGCTCGCGTCCCTCTTCCGTGATGAACTGTGGGCCCCACGGCGGCATCCAGACCCAGTTGAGCTCGAGGTCGTCGACGGCAGTGTTCGAAACCACGGCTGAGGTGGCCTGCTCCTCGATCACGTCAGTCAGCGGGCACGCCGGCGAGGTGAGCGTCATGTTGAGCACCGCGACGGTCTTGCCCTCGCGCTCCTCGATCCACAGGTCGTAGACCAGGCCGAGGTCAACAACGTTGATGCCCAGCTCCGGGTCGATGACATCGTGGAGGTACTCCTCTACTTCACCGACCAACTTGAGTTGCTCTTCGGTTTGCTGTGGTCGCTCGGACTGCTTGTTCGATTCGGTCACAGTTACTCCTTTTCTTCTAACGCATCAGACGTTGCGGCCTGGAATGCTTTCCACCCAAGCAGCGCGCACTTCACACGAGCCGGGAACTGGGAAACGCCCGCGAAGGCGACTCCGTCGCCGATCATCTCCGCGTCGCCTTCAACGGTGCCGCGGGAGGTGATCATCTCGTCGAACGCTTCCAACTTCTTCATTGCCTCGGCGACCGGCAGGCCGATGACCTCCTCGGCCATCACTGAGGTCGAAGCCTGGGAAATAGAACACCCTTCGGCGTCGTAGGAGACGTCCTCGACGGTGGAGCCGTCTTCGGACAGGTGGACACGAAGCGTCAGTTCGTCGCCACAGGACGGGTTGACGTGGTGCACCTCTGCCTCATAAGGCTCGCGGAGCCCGGCGTGCTGCGGGTTTTTGTAGTGGTCCAGGATGACTTCCTGGTACATGGATTCGAGGTTCATCGTGCGAAAAACTCCTTCGCCTTGGCAATAGAGGCCACCAGGGTATCAACCTCGTCGAGGGTGTTGTACAGGTAGAAGCTGGCTCGGGAGGTCGACTGCAGGTCGAGGCCTCGGTGGGCTGGCCACGCACAGTGGTGGCCGGTGCGGATCGCAACGCCTTCAGAGTCGAGCACCTGGCCCAAGTCGTGGGGGTGAACACCTTCGACCGTGAAGGCAATCGCACCCCCTCGGTTCTCTGCGGTCAACGGCCCGGCGATGCGCAGGCCGTCGATCGCCTGCATCTGCTCCAAGGCGTAGGCGGTGAGCTCATGCTCGTGGGCTTGGATCTCGTCCATGCCGATCTCGGTGAGGAAGCGCACTGCCTCGCCCAGCCCGACGACCTGCGAGGTCATTTGGGTCCCCGCCTCGAAGCGCTGCGGTGCGGGAGCGAAGGTGGATTCCTCCATGCGCACGACCTCGATCATGGAGCCACCGGTCAAGAACGGCGGCAGCTCGTTGAGGTGCTTGGAGTACACCGCGCCCACACCACTGGGGCCGCACATCTTGTGCCCGGAGAAGGCAGCGAAGTCAACGTCCAAGGCGTGGAAATCGACTGGCATGTGCGGCACGGATTGGCAAGCGTCGAGCACAGTCAGTGCCCCGACAGCCTTGGCGCGGCGCACCATCTCATCGACGTCTGCAACCGCACCGGTGACGTTCGACTGGTGGGTAAAGGCGACGACCTTGACGGATTCGTCGAGCTCGAGCGAATCGAGGTCGATGCGTCCGTCCGGGGTCATCTTGTACCACTTCAGCGTCGCTCCGGTGCGACGGGCAAGCTCCTGCCAGGGCACCAGGTTTGCGTGGTGCTCAAGCTCGGTGATCACGATCGTGTCCTCAGGCCCGACCGCGAGCGAGCCCGCCCGCGAGTCGCCTAAGACGTACGCAACCAAATTCAGTGCTTCGGTGGCGTTTTTGGTGAACGCGATCTCGTCGTTACGCGCCCCGACGAAGGCCGCGATCGCCTCGCGGGCTGATTCGTAGGCGTCGGTTGCCTCCTCCGCGAGGAGGTAAGAACCGCGGTGCACGGGAGCGTTGTAGCCGAGCACGAAGTCGCGCTCAGCGTCCCACACCCGCTGCGGGCGTTGCGACGTCGCCCCCGAATCCAGGTACACCAACGGCTTTCCGCCACGCACGGTGCGCCCCAGAATCGGGAACTCTTGCCGGATTGCAGTTACGTCGAGCGTCATTAGATGAACTTCTCGTAGCCTTCGGCCTCGAGCTGGTCAGCGAGGGAGGCGTCGCCGGTCTTGACAATCTTGCCGTCGGCGAAGACGTGGATGAAGTCCGGCTTGACGTAGTTCAGGATGCGCTTGTAGTGCGTAATCATGAGCACTCCGCCACCGGTTTCGTCCTGGTAGCGGTTGATGCCCTCGGAGACGATGCGAAGCGCGTCGACGTCGAGGCCGGAGTCGGTCTCATCCATGACGGCGAACTTCGGCTTCATCAGGGAAAGCTGCATGACCTCGTGGCGCTTCTTCTCGCCACCGGAGAAGCCTTCGTTGACGGAACGCTCGGAGAAGGAAGCATCCATCTGGAGTGCCTCGCGCGCTGCGTTGAGCTCGGAAACCCACTCGCGCAGCTTCGGAGCCTCACCGCGCACTGCGGTGACAGCGGAGCGCATGAAGTTCGAGGAGGACACACCTGGGACCTCGACCGGGTACTGCATGGCCAGGAAGAGTCCGGCGCGTGCGCGCTCGTCGATATCCATCTCAAGGATGTTTTCGCCGTCGAGCAGCACTTCGCCTTCGGTCACCTCGTACTTCGGGTGGCCAGCGATGGTGTAGGCGAGGGTGGACTTGCCGGAGCCGTTGGGGCCCATGATGGCGTGGGTTTCGCCGCCCTTGATGGTCAGGTTGACGCCCTTGAGGATGGGCTTCGGCTCCTGGCCTTCCTCGGAGGGAAGGACGTTGGCGTGCAGGTTCTTAATTTCGAGGGTGGACATAGAAGCTCCTTTTAGTTTTCGTTGCGCTCGAGTTCGCCGGCGACGCGGGCGATGAGGTCTTCACGGACCGACTCGATTGGGATCTGGTTGAGGACCTCGTTAAAGAAGCCACGGATGATCAGACGGGTGGCGTCTTCCTCGCGGATACCGCGGGAGCGCAGGTAGAACAGCTGGTCGTCGTCGAAGCGGCCGACGGTTGCTGCGTGGCCTGCACCAGCGATTTCGCCGGTTTCGATTTCCAGGTTCGGGATCGCGTCGGCGCGTGCACCGTCGGTAAGCACCAGGTTGCGGTTGGTTTCGTAAGTGTCGGTGCCTTGCGCTTCGGCGCGGATGAGTACGTCGCCGACCCAGCAGGTGCGGGCCTCGGGCAAGCCGGAGGCCTTGTCGCCTTGGAGGGCGCCCTTGTAGAGCACGTTGGAGCGGCAGTTCGGTACACCGTGATCGACGAGCAGGCGGTTTTCGATGTACTGGCCCGCATCGGCGAAGTACACGCCGGTCAGCTCAGCGTCGCCGCCCGGTGCCTCGAAGGACACGCGTGGGGAGATTCGCACGACCTCGCCGCCAAAGGTTGCGACATGGTGGCGCAGGGTTGCATCGCGCTTGACGACGATCGCCTGCTGGCCAACATGTACTGCATCAAGATCCCATTCGGCGTCGATGACGGCATTGACGCGGGAGCCCTCACCGATGACCCAGTTGACGTTGTCGGCGTGAGTACCGGATCCCTCGTAGCGCACCAGCACGGTGGCCTCAGAGTTCGCACCGGTTTCGACAACGATGGTGCCGAACGTCGTGACGTCTGCACCTGCACCGGTCACGGTAATAGTGATCGTGTCGTTGAGCTCAGCGTTAGCTGGCACCGATACCAGGGTGGCGTTCTCGGAGGAGGTCCACGCCTGGGCAGCGATGCGGTCGACGGGAGCGCCGGCGGCGGTCACGCGGTCGTCGTCAAGCGCAACTTGCTCAACGGTGACCTCAGACGGAGCGTCAACTGTGATCTGGGCGGGAGCCTGCGGCGCGAACTGGCCGTTGTGCAGGCCGCGCAGGCGACGTAGGGAGACGAAGCGCCAGACCTCGTCGCGGCCGCC
>QWCJ01000176.1_pt1 | contig 25945 bp, 19 predicted proteins | sample 1972501 | NCBI WGS metagenome assembly QWCJ01 (sample SAMN09866711, study PRJNA288562) | Human vaginal metagenome isolate term2_vaginal, whole genome shotgun... | isolation source: vagina | host: Homo sapiens | place: USA: California
ACGAACACCTAGCATTCTGGCAACACCGGAGGAAGGTTTTTCTTGATCCTTCTCACTTATCTTTCTAAAATCCCATAGGAGATCCCAATCACAGAGCCACCCTACTAAGGTGGTGGCAGATTCTAGGTCTTGGGCAAGCTTGTCCATTTCAGTCTTAAAGTCAAGGACCACCCCGTCCTTGTCAGCTACTTGGCAAGGATAAGCGTGAAAAGCGCGATGTAGAACTGAAGTATTCCCCACCTTTCCACACCTCCTAAGGGTTGATTTTACTATATTGACAGCATAGCTATACCTCAGTATAATGCAGTCATGCTAGATTATCAAAAACGGCGACTGTGGGATACCCTGAAATCAGCGCAACCTACCTCATCCTTCCCGTATCATTAGCCCACATTTCACATCCCATCCTAAAATCCGCGCAACCTTCTTCACCCCTCTCTCGTAGTCTCCCCATTTTCACCCATACCCTCCAATCTCTAGGTTTGCCTAATCCTTACGTCTTCGTATCGGGTGAATTCTCCAATTGGTTTTTTCTCCGACCCCAAGTTCTTTTTCCTTAGCTTTTGATATTTCAGCACCATTGGGAACACGATGATGAAGTAGCAGGCAAAGGGGATACCTAGGTTTAACGCAAGGAGCACATTGTGCACGTTTTCCCCGTAGTCGGGAAGGGCGACTCGTATCATAGCAAGAAGAAAAAAGAGCACTCCGATACCAATAAACCCCCAGATCATTGGGCGACGGGCATCATAGACCTCTCTAGCTTCTCGTCCAAGTTTTTCTTTGACATGTGGGTAGCCTGCTTCTCTAATCGAGATACGACGAAGTAAAAGATCGAGGTCTTTGTATACCGCAGGGCTTAGTTTGTTTTCCACTAAGGCCTGCTCCACGTCTTCGTCAATATCGTCGAAGTCTTCCCCTTCGGTCTGAGAAAGACTCTTTGCTAATTGGAGGCGTTTCGCATAGAGGGCTTTTGCGTTACCGTGTCGCTTGCGAACCTCTTTATCCTTGTAAGCTACTTTCTTCGGTCTCCACTTTGGAATAAAAGCAAAGACCTCCTCGGTCAAAGAGTTATATTCCCTGTCGTTTCCCACCTGTGCTTTTGTCATATTCCACCTCTATTTTCCGGCAAGTTTCCCTAAGAAGGCAAGACTTGCCACGATTGCGCGAAACAGGGCGAGGTAGTCTTCATCTTTTACCTCTCCAGCAAGCGATGAGGTGCTAATCAGCGGAGTAATCCCACCTGGTGAAGCAATCGACTCGTAGACTTCATAGAAGTCTGAGAGGACATAGGCGGTAGCACTGTTTCCGAATCGTCTCCGCGCACCGAACAGGCTTGGCTTTGTATGAAACGGGTTTCCATTTTCGAAGTCAATGGTAAAGTTTTCAGTTTCAACCATTGCGATGCTCGGGGCGAGCAGTAAAAGCTTATTGTCTACTTTTCGGTATTTCTTCCGTGTTTCAACAAGATGCTGATAGCAGGGAGCAAGTCCGATGAGTGCTGCGATATATACGTCATGGCGACCCCTATCGGTAAGACCAGCCTTTTGCATATCTTGGAAAAACTTTTCGGCCTGGTCATATCCACTACCCTGTCGCTGCGTTGAAGTGTCTTCTAATAAAGCCACAACATACGAGACAAAGGAGTAAACATCTACTCCATGAATGGATCGGAGTTGTTCAGGAATCACGTTTTAAAGCATCCTTTCTATAGGTATATTCTGATGCTGCTTCTTTTAACAGTGCCCATTTTTCACCATACCCATAATAGCGCGCGAAGGTCTTCCAGTCTGGAACACCCTCGTGCTTGCTCGCATAGTTTCGATACATCTGGGCGGTGACCTCACCAACAGAATCAACCCTGTTCGCCTTTGCGACCCGCTTCATAATCTGAGAAAGCTTCATCATGCTTATCTCTTTGCGGTCAATAATAAGTCGAGGCTCATCCTCTGGGGTTGGAAGCGTTGCTACCGCCTTACTCCAAGTGCCGAATGTGCGTTCAATGACCCGATAAGTAGGATCTTCTTCCTTCTTGTATTTCATGTAATCGCGCCGGGTAAATGATTGCCGTCGATCCCCCTCTTTTCGTCGATCACGAAGACACCTTGCATAGGCATAAAACAGGGCAATGATAATCGTTTCCTGCTTTGTTTTCTTCGCCTGCATCGATCCGGAGATGACATCATCAATGCCATGAATAGGTGACTGACCCTTGCTTTTAAGCCACTTTTGATATTGCGCGGGAGTTAAGTCTTTCCCCATCATTGGCATACACCTCCACATCGCAAAACGTCACAACATTGACTTTTCATCGTAGCATCGACTACCATCACAGAGAGAAAAACGAAAAAGACGGAACAAAGAAAAGATGAAAGGAACCAACGATGAAGAAGAAAACGATGCCACCGAAATCCGAACTTGTCACCATTGATGAGGCTGCTCAGCTTCTCGGTGGATCAGCAATTCGCCCTGAATACCTCCTTGATCTTTGCAAAGAGGAAAAGCTGCCAGTGTTCTACCCGAATAAGACCCCGCATGTGAAAAAGGAAACGGTGGACTTCATCAAGGCAAAAATGCTCAACTTTAAGAAGTGATCTAAGAAACGCCAAAAGGCGCAAGGTAGAAGGAATTACCCTACTATCTTGCGCCTTTATGCTTTTCCTCTAGCGATGGAAGGCGGTATTGCCTGCCACAGAGGTATCACCGGAAGGAACGGCGTTAATCACCTGACGAACAGGAGCCGGGGCTGCTGCCGGAGCTGCGCCACCACCGCCACCTGGGGCAGATGCATGGTTCTCCCCACCGTTACCGATACCCTGAGCGGTCTTTGGGGCGGTCTTCGGGGCAACCTTCTTTTTCTTCTTATTGTAGAAACCCTTACCCTGCTGGTCAAGCACACCACCAGGAGCATAGAGGTCTGCGTGCGTTGCGCCAATCGTCATCGCAGCATCGCCCAGATTTTCATAGTTTGCGATCAGGTATGGGGTCTCATTGTCGATCTCATACATCTTCAGAAATGCAACCTGCAAGGTAATATCCGGCTTGGTCACCTCAATGCCACGAACCGAAATGCCACCAGTAGAGGTTTCAGCCGTAAACTCTTCGGTCTTCTTCGCACCAGTCTGCTGACCAGTCTCACCATCTACCAGCGTTGCCTCGATGCGATACTTCTTTCCTGGAATGAGGCCATCGAAGGTGCCGTTGACATCAACCTTTGTGCCCGACTGGATTACATCCCCTGTCGAAGAGGAAGCAGAAGGAGACTTGATAGCCGGGTTATGGCGCTCCTGGCCGACCGTCATCGCAGCACTATTAACATCCTCAATCTTTGCAGCAGGCGAGCCTTCAGCCTTATCACCACGGTAAAGGTAGGCGTAGACAACCTGCTGGCCAACGTCGGCGTTCTTGATCATAATGGCGGTATCCAGACTGCCATTAGATTCCTTCGCCTCAAAGGTCTTAACAACTTCGTTGCCGGTCTCCTTACCGTTTGCACGATCCACGGTCACCAGCTTCACCGTATAATTCTCACCCTTGGCAAGACCCTCGTATTCCACCTTCGTGGTCAGATTCTTACCCTTCTCAATTACTGCACCCTTCTGCGGAGTGACCTTGAAGACAACCTTGTCGGCCTCCTTCTCGGCAATACGCTGCGCATCTGCGGACGGAGAGGCTGTTGCGGTATTCGAAGTAGTAGCCTTATCCTTATTAGTCTTGTCCTTATTTGGAGTGTTCGCATCTGGTGCCTCGGTGGTTACCGCATAGGCTTCCTTTTCCTCACCAGAAGCTGCCTTTGCGCTCACCGACTGCTCAAACTCATAATCCTTGAAAATCGGCAGATTTACCAGCTTTGTATCGTTCAGCGAAAGCACACTGTGCGCCTGGGTGCCCTCGGCAGTGCGAGCCATAAAGGTTACCTTCTTCTCAACGTCCTGCGCAAGCGATGGGCTAAGTGCACGCATCGCGTTCATCGCAGCCAACACATCCTTATCCAGGCCTGTAGTGTCAACCTTCTGGCCTGCATGTTCAGCGTGAACAGTCTTTACCAAAGCACCAGCAGCAGCAACAAGCTGATCGGTTGTCTTACCCTTTAGCCCGTCGTTGATAATCTGCGTTGCTTCCTCGACGGTCTTCTTTTCCTTGTCGGTAAGCGTCTTGCCTTCCTTTGCGGAATCTCCCGAAAGCATCTTTACACCGAGAGCAGCAAGCTTCTCGACAGCCTTCGGGGCACCCTTCGGGTCCTGCTGAGCAATCTTGCCAACATAAGAAGCAACAGTAAGGTCAGCGCGCAAATTTGGCTTGAAATCCTTCGCCCACTCCTGAGCTTCGCCATACTTTGCATCCTTGGCAGGCTTATTCGTGTCAATGGCAAAACCGGAAAGCGTGGTATCCCCCTGCTTAATGTTCTCGGTGCCATGTGGACCTACGCCCCACACGATGCCGGTTGATGCGTCAGGGGTGCCCTGATATGCAGAGGCAATTGGTGCAGAGAAAAGTCCACCAGCGACAGCCAACGCTGCAATAACACTGAGACCCTTGCGCTTGCGAGTCACATTACTCATATTCATCATATTCCTTTGTCGTTCGACAGTATTCGTTCTTCCGGAGAACAGCTTCAAGGAGGCAGATAGATATACCAATCCTTGAAAACTACAGATAAGAATAACATAGCGCGCCTGAGCCTTGTATCGCACGAAGAGAAATAGGCAATATGGACCAAAAGAATGAAATACGCAGACTTTTAGACTATACAAAACAGTAAGTTCGGTATGATTATAGTCACAAGGGTGCGTATTTTATTGACAGGTATGAAAATATACCGCATACTATACACATCAACGAATACAAAAGTATGTATGGGAAGGAGACCCAGACACCATGAAAACAAACAAGAAACTACTTATCGCAGTGCTCTTCGCTGGAGCTGGCAGTGCCATTGCAGCCTCACCAGCAATGGCACAGTCCTCGATGTCCTCATCGTCTATTTTCGGAAACCCTAGCTCTTCCGATTACGACACTATCGCACAAAGCGAAGTTCAGGAAAACACAGAGGATACAATTACTCCTGAGGAGAACACCGCCCCTGACACGTCGAACCCAGACGAAAACGAAGCTTCAGAAGTCCCAGCGACAGAAGAAGAGAATGTCTCGACAGAGACCATAGAGCAAGATACTTCCATTATTGTAGAAAACCAGGACGCTGAGATTATTGACACTACGGCAGCATCCGTGTCCGAAGCGGTGTCCATTACAGCGAACGAAGATACTATAGCGGAGGATACCGAGTCTATCCCAGCACAGGCTGCTTCTCGAGGTGAAGTTGCTGCTAATGTAGATAGGGACACCATCGTCCCGGATGATAGTGATGATGGGCGAATTCTCGGATCCCGGAGAATCTTTAGTTCAAGGAATACACCGCGTGATGCAGAACGCGGTGCGATTGCAGGATCTCACGGCCTCTTCGCCCCCAAAGATCGAGATCACATTGTCGATGATAGAAGAAGTTCTCGAGACAACCGACAGGGTTCAACAGTAGGAAGTATTTTTGATAGATGGTTTGGAAGAAACAAAAAGACAACTCCAACCCCACCGTCGATTCCAGCAACCTCGAGAACTGAGGAGCCTGATCTTCCAGCCCTTACGACAACACTAAGAAATGGTGAGGTCGCAGTGGTTTCTCCGGGTTTTAAAAGCGTGACACCATCATCCCACATCAACGAGCCGTCTCCGGTAGAAGAAAACGAAAAGGTGGATACAAACCAGATCCAGGACGATACAATTGCAAAGCCTTCGAACAACCATAAGACAACTACGTCGAGGAAGGTGGTAAAAACCTCGAATAATAACAGCTCTAATCCCTCAGCGACAAATCTGTTGACAAAGCCAAAGGAGACCCCGAATCTGACGACAACGCAGGCTCCAAAGGTAACCAAGAAGACTACCACGACGAAGCAGGCTCCAAAGGTAACCAAGACTCCGAAGACTACGACAAAGATGACGGACCTCAGCGAAATCCGCGAAACCGGATCAAGTCTGTTTAGTAGCTCATCGAGGAAAACTGTCACGCCACCTGCGTGGTCGCATATGAGCAAAAAGACAGAGAAGCCATCTGTTACCGAGCCTGATAACTCTACGGAGCCATCAGTCAAGAAGCCGAATGTCAACGTTCCAAATAGCGCCAGGGACGAGGCGAGTAGGGAGCAGGATCAGGTCGAAAAGAATCCCGAAAAGGAAACCACTCGACCAAAGACACCAAAGACAAACGACAAGAATGAAGGTGCGACCGTTCCGGCAGAAACCAAAAAGCCAGAAAGCCCATCAGGCAAGCCAACAACGCGCGTAGATGTCGAGGAAATTGGTGGAAGGTTCCACGAGAAGACCGTGCTGGTCTACCCTGACGGACATGAGGAGCTTCAGAACTATTATATCCACGATGAGGACCCACGCAAGAAAGATGAGCCGGAAGCCCAGAAGCAGAATCAGGGTCAGGATGTCGAGATCGAAACGACCACGGGTGGAAAGGACATCGTAAGGACATTTCAGCGCCCAGATGGATCCACCTACACGGTCATCGAACCTAACCCGGACTATCGACAAACCGTAACCTGGACGGATAGTAATGGGGTAACTCACGTCGAAAAATATGACCGAGACGGCAAACTTCGAGAAAAGTGGGCCGAAGATAAGCGTGGGAACCGGATAGAAGTAACCCCGGAGTCCATCAGAAAGGAAAAAGAGAAGGAAAAAGAGGATCTAGCCAAGAAGGCATGGGAGGAGGTATACCGAAAGAAGGTTGAAGAAGACCGAAAAATCACCCCTCAATATCTGACGAATGAAGCCCACCGTCAATTCAAAGAGTGGAACGACTACCGTGTATCGAAGGGTCTTCCAACCGCCGAGTGGAACGAAAGTGTTGCCTATGAAGCGAGAAAGTGGGCGAGAAAACTCGCCTATGAAGACGCTAGGTCAAACGGTGAAATGTATGACATGTATCCGCATGAGAGACCATATGTAAGGGCGGGAGTTGACCCAAGCTATGAATTCAATGAGATTTATGGCGGGGAGAACGTCTGGGCTGCAAACTACGACCATCTCGACAAGTCAGTAACGAGGTTTATTAACTCACCAAGACACAACGCTAATCTTCTCTACAACAAAAGGAACGCTCGCCCACAGGTTGGTATTGGAATTGTAAAAGGAGAGCATACTATGAATGGCCTCCCTCTCTACTACGTCGTCTACAAAGTCACCTATCAAGAATGGATTGATCTCTAGTCGTAATTATGCGCTAGAGGCCTTGACAAAAAGGACTCTAGCGCATACCCTCAAAACAGAGATACATATAAAAAGAAAGGAAAATGTTGTTTCATACCGAAATCGCCTCGTTGGCATGTGAGAAAATCTATGACCTCCTCGAAATCGATGAGATGCTTACCAAAATGTTCATGCTGACACAGAAGGAAAAGGACAATCTTCTCTCAGCACTCAGAGAACCAAGCCATACAGCTGAAGAGCAGACAATGGACTTCAGGGAGACTATCGAAGATGTCATCGTCGGATGGGTCAGCGCCGTCATCGAGAAGGATGGGGGACACCTCCACGACGCGAAACTTCTCGACGAAAACAACCGCCATATGCTTAGCCAGCGAGGGATTATCGACCGGGCTATTGAAAATGTCACAAAGCGAGGATTCGTGAGAATGCGAGAATAGGTCAACAAGGGAAAAGAACCCCAGGGGAGCAAAAATTCCCCTGGGGTTCTTTTATGCGGAAAACCCTCTATCGCAGACCATACTTCGCGGAGCAGGCAGGCCACTGACCCCATCCTGATTGCTGCTGAAGCTTGATCGCCATCTCAAGCTGCTGAGCAGGAGTTGCCTGCCCGGCAGTCGGAGCATACTGAGCACCACCAACAGCCCTCCACGTTGGCTCAGAGAACTGGAAAAGTCCAGAATACAGACCATTAGACGAAACGACACTCGGGTTATGCCCGGACTCACAGCTTGCGAGGTTATACCATGAGGTTCCCGGAATCAGCGAACCATCAGAATTCATAAACTGCGCAAGATTCCCCATATCAGCCTGGTTGGTGACCTCCTGGCCCTCATCATTAACCTCCTCATATTCGACCTCCTGAGTGGCTGCTGGAGCCTGATATGGCTGTGCCGGAGGAAGCATCGGGGCAGCAGGTGGCTTTGTAATCTCATTGATCCTCTTATTAATCCGTCCCATCTGCTCGTCGAAGTTACTCTTTGTCTCCTCAACGCTTTGGGTCACCGTCTGATTTGCCTGCATGGCAAACTGCTCAATATCATGCTGTGCAGCATTAAGGGAAGAAACCATCGACGCAACCGCAAGTGCTACAGCTGTTCCACTCATATATACTCCTTCACGTTAACGAATAATGGAAACTCTAGCCACTATAGCAGCCTGACACCCTTTTGGAAACCATAAATCGGTGCGATCTTGACCACATCACCAGTTTGAGGAGCATGAATCATCTCTGTGGAAGAAATAGCAATTCCTACATGTCCGATATGGGGGAATACGAGATCCCCAGGCTGAATGTCCGCCTGGTTATAAATCGGAGTCCCTGCATTAATCTGGTCGTAGGTTGTGCGAGGCAACTGAATCCCAACCTGAGCATATGCCCACTGGGTCAACCCGGAGCAATCAAGTCCAACGTTAGCCTGCGTGCCACCCCAGACATACGGGACACCGAGCTGCGTCTTTGCAGCTGCAATTACCTTATCCACCTGGCTCGCATTCGGAGGAAGCGCAACGGAGGCCTGCGTGCTTCCTCCAGGCGTTGCAGGGGGATACACGACACCATCAACAACACTCGAAGACTGATCCTGCGGGATGTTGTTTGCCTGACGATACAGCATATCGGCAGCGATCTGCTGCTCTCTATTAAGCTGCTGATTCGCATCAATGGTATCGAGCATCTCCGAGATGCGATTAATCTGCTGAGTCCAACCATCAACCTCGCCAATAAGAGCATCAACATGCTCGCCACCGGCATACTGGTTTTGAGCATCCCCTACCTGCTGAGGCCCAGCAGCAGGGGTAACGGCAATCTGAGGTTCAAGATGTGGAGCGGGCAAATCGTCATATGCATCACTTCGAAGCTCGACAACACCCTCCGGAGTAGACACTCCCCCAACATGGCCCCCGACAGTTGGAGGGGTATCACGAAGCTGCTCTTCGCTTAATGGCTGATATACATAAGGATCTGCCGGTAGAGCCTGCGCTGCTGCACCAGTAAGGGCGCAAAGAGCTAGAGGGGCAGCAACACAGGCGCGTATTAATTTATTTCTCATACAACACTCTCGAAATATGCGTTTTCAAAAACTTCTAACACTATAGAAAAGGTATATCTTATCATAACAAAATAATAAAGATACACACCATACGTTACCAATTCACATCCGTCACTTATTTCACACCAGGCACAATAATCTCACCATTTGCACCACGAGCCTCCCGCTGTGCATCCGTATTCCCCTCCAGCACCAGCGACTCCTTGAGCGTGTTTGTCGTCCCACTCGTCCAAGAATTCTTTACCATCTGGCGCTCAAGCTCATTCGTCATCGTCTCAACAAACTGCTTCGTCAAATGGTGCGTATCTCGATACACCAAGATATTGCCAATTACAGGTCGAATCTTGTCTCCCACGACATACGCCTTCGTCATATCCAAAAGCTTCACACCGGGAATATGACCATAGTAGGAAGGCGAAATGTCATCCTTCGAAAAGTAGGCCTCAACTGGCATCGCACAAGCATCGCTATCTCGACTATTCGCAAAGACACACTCACGGGGATCAAAGGGGCCTTCGCTATTTGTCATCCACGCATTATCACGAAGCAAATAAGTGACAATGCCAGCCTGAGAAAGACGCTCAACAAAAGAGACATAGAAATCAGGCACCATCTCAGGAGGAGACCCCCACTGTGTTGTCGCCCTCGTTCCAATCATAAAGACCCCATCAGTTGGGGGATTATCCATAATGAACTTCTCGACGGCAGGAGACCACTGCTCAGAACACTCCGGATACTCCTCAACATCTCGCTTTGTCGTTTGATACATCGGACAGCCCATCTTAATAAATGGAACAATCTTTATCTTGTAGCGCTTCCCAATTTCATGCAGGGCGGGAATAAACTGCTCAGAATGCGACCCTCCTACGACATAGAGCGTTCTCCTCGATGCAGTATCCCCATAGGCACACTCAGACCCATCCTTCTTCGTCTGAGCAATCTCAGTGCCAGCAAACCCCGTAAAGCATCCGTCTGAAGTCGTCGGAGGCATCATCATGTCTCGGTCTACCACATTTGGATAAATCTGCTTCTGCTCCACGTCAAGATTTTGTAGTGCTGCAACAGCACCAGGATATTCAGATGCAACATTCGCAGATTGCATCTCCCTTTCAAGCCTATTCGTGCTATCGGTGACATACATGCGATACAAAAACGGGGAAGCGATAAGCAGAACCGTCAACAAGGTGACAACCGTGGCAGCAGCAGGATACCACCTTGAGGAAGCGTATACGCTCGCCTTTGAAAGATACGCCAGGGTAAACACATTGTCACGCTCAGGCTTTTCCTTTTGCTGCAACGGTCGCTCAATAACATAATGTGCAATCGTTGCAAATAGAAGGCTTACAGCAATAATCGCAACACCCTGTGCGATATGCATATCCTCAATGTCAAACACATCAACCGCGACGATAAGCACAACCCAGTGCCAAAGGTAAAGGTTATAAGAAATTCTCCCCAAAAACTTCATCACCGGAGTCGTTAAAAACCACACAACTGGGCCGACTTGACTTGCGCGGTAATCTTTTACACCATTACCGCTGATAACAACGCAAGCAGCGCCAAGAAGAGGAATAAGCGTAAGAGGTCCAGGGAAATGATCCACCCCGTTAATAAATAACCCCACAGTAACAATGGAAAGCGCCCCGACGATGGAGAGTGCCCACCGCTGCCAAATATGTGGAATCTTCAAATATGGCAAATAGTAGCCGACAATTCCACCAAGACCAATCTCCCAGAACCTTGTAAAGGTCGAGTAGTAACCAGCCTCAGGACTTGACCAATACATCGAATAAGTAGCATATACAAGGGAAAGGACGGAGAGCACTCCGATATTAGCTACGATGATCTTTTGAAGACTTTTCCTATCAACCCGATTTCGCAAGATATGGAAGATTGCCCAAATCGAGACAATGATAACCAGATACACCTGAAGCTGCACCGACATCGACCAAAGATGCTGAAAAAGAGTCGCCCCACCCGTTGCAGTCGTATAGGCCTGCTCCTTGGCAATAAGCCTCCAATTTGACCAGTAACCGACAGCCGATGACAAATCGAAAAACATCGATTGCCATAGCACTTTCTTCGTGGTCATCATCAAATACACCGCTGATACAAAAGAAACAGCGATCAGAGAAGGCATCAACCTGCGCGCAATACGAATAATTGACTGGGAAAGCGTAAGTCCCTTCGGATTTGCAGCATTCCACATTTGCGAGGAGATAAGGAAAAGTCCTCCGAGGAACAAAAACACGTCAACACCAGAGGAAACACGTCCAACAAAAACATGGAAGAAGACAACAAGGAAAATAGCAAGACCGCGCAACCCATCAATATGCACAATCCTCGGACGGGAGGAACGACTTTGCGTAATACTCTTCGCAGAGATCTCCCTTGCTCCCCCACCACTTCTGACAACCGTCGCCATACTCGCCTTTTCTCTCGCCTTCATTAAAACATCTGTCTTCTTTTCGATTCTAATGGAAAAAGCGGAGGGGGCAAAAACTCGCCCACTCCGCTACATGCAAAGAGAAATCCAGCTATCCGACAAGATCCTCAAGCTTATTGAGATCATCGACAGCCTTACCGTCAATGACAAGAGATGGGACCATAACACCATCATCGCCAAGCACCTTGTCAAGATGCTTATAGTTCGTATCTGCAACCTTTGCGTTCTCGCCAGTATTTACAATCGTAATGAAGTTCTCTCGAACGCTGCCTTTTACCCCGATGTCCTTCATAATGTTTTCAAGACCCTCGACGAGTGGAGTTTGATCAGTTTCATGTGGCTGATTATTCCACGCAGCAGTATAGAAGCGCCAGGTTCGCTTAGCGTCCCCCGAATCAGCAAGAGCCATTATCGCTCCAACCATATCAGTCGAGTAGGTCGTCGGCTCCTTCTGCTTTTGATCCAAGAAAGCGAGAGGGATGAAGTTCAACTTCGAACCCGACTTAATCACATCCGAAAGAGTCTCAGAATACACGCTTTGGAACTTTCCACATGCAGGACACTGGAAATCCTCATAGAGGTCAAACTCCTTCCCGTTTGCCCCAGGCTTCGAAAACTGAATATAGGTTGCCCCGTCCTTATTTGGGTCGTCCTTAATAAGCTTTACTTCAGTGCCAGCTGGCATAGGTGTTAGGCTCGACATATCCCAAACGCCAGCCTCGTTAGACTCATTCGTTCTGGAGTAGTAGTTCAAACCAACAACTAGCCCAATCAAAGAAACCACCAGGATGACCACCCCGGCAATAGTAACGGGGGAAACCCCACCGCGAGGATCCTTAACTTTTACATCCGCCATATGCATACCTTTCTTTCAATAGTTTTGATTATATGGTCATGTTGCCCGAATATGCAGCCATACTATCACCCAAGGATATGGAAACACAAACCATCCAGGTGGGGATATGGCGAATTTATGGGCATACCACTCTTATCAGGTATGATCATAGTGATATACGAAAACAACAAAGGGGTCAAAACGTGCAGCAGAATACTCAGGAAAAGGAAGAAAAGAAAGAAGACACTGTTGTCATCTCTCTCGATGACAACGAGAAGAGAGAGTCAAAGCTTATCACCTGGGCAAAAGCAAACAAGCCTCTCGCAGTGCTATGTAGCGCAAGTCTTCTCGCCGGTGTAACCCTTGCAGGACTCGGCGCTAATGAACTCTGGAAAAACCACGTCAACGGACAAGTCTCCACCGACGTAGTTCCAGCACGCCACGGACTAGAAGGAAGCCAATCCGTGCTCGGTAACGCTAAGGTCGTGGACAGCTACGGAAAAGCAACCATTGCAACCGTAGACCACCAGCAAGGTGGTAAAGAGGTCTCCGCCAAAATCGTCGCCATTGATGCAGTCGGCTCTAATGGTGGTGCAACACTTGTCCCGCCTGAAAACATTGGACAGGTAGGCCTCTTTAGTAGATCAGCAGCCCCAGGATCAACAAAAGGCGACGGCACCACAGTAATGACCAGCCACGTCAACTACAACGGGATCACCGGATACGGAGCAGTATTCCTCACTCTAAAGAAAGGGGACCCTATTACCGTTACCGATAAGAACGGGAAAATCGTTCGCTACACCGTTACCCGAGACCCCTACAAAATCGACAAACGAGACCCAAAATACGTCGAAAAAACCATGAGCACCATCAACAGGAAAACCGGGAGGAATTCTCTGATCCTCATCACCTGCGGAGGAAACTACGTTGGAGGAAGCCTCGGATACGATGAAAACTTCATCGTCGAAGCACACCTTGCAGACTAATCACTTTAAGGGCAAGAAAATAACCCCCAGGATTTTCCTGGGGGTTATCTATTTCAACAAGGAATTAGCGACCAGTCACAAAGGTGACAATCGTATTAATAAAGGAACCTTCAACCTCGGCACCAGTATCAACCTTCGGGCCATACTTCACACCATAGGCCGGAGCTGCCTGCATCGGAACAGCTGCCTGCTGCTGCACAGGAGCAACCGGAGCCGGAGCCTGACCAGCAGGAGCAATCGTTACCGGCTTACGCTGCTGCTGAACAACAGGAGCCTCAGGAGACTTCGGCTCAGGAGCATTTGCCTTCGGAGTCTTCGGACGTGGAGCCGGGTCATCACCCTCATCACACATCACACCATTGCCGTCAGCATCAAGCGCTGCATTCCACAGTGCATCGCCAGGCTTAATCGAGGAAATTCCGCCCTTAATCTTGCCTGCTGCCTCATCCTTCTCAAGCACAGCACAGGACTCAGCCTTACGATTCTTCTTCGTCTCGCGCTGAGTGATCGTCTCATCCGTGCTCGGCTCCTTCGGCTTCGGAGCTGGATCCGGAGTCTCAGAACCATCAACAGAAGCCGTGCAGTCAATCACAGAGCCAACCTCAACAGAGAAGCCAACACCACCGTCAATATTCTCGGTTGCAAGGTCACGCGACGGCAGAGTCTTTTCGATGAACTCTGGCGGTGTCGGGAGACCACCAGGATTGCCAGGATTGCCATCCGTGGAAGGAGTGGTATCTTCCGGCTTTTCCTTCTTCGGCGTGATCGTCGTGGTGATCGTCTCAACAACAGGATCACCTTCGACAACCTTCTCACCACCAGGCAACGTAGTGATCACCTTATTAGTGGTGGTTACCCTTTCAGTAGTCTTACCAGGCTTGCCAGTAACGGTTGTCTTCCCGCCCGGATTAGTGGTCTTTCCGTCATCCGGCCTATCCTTCAGCATGAAGTAGATCAGGAGAACGATACCGGTCAAAGCAAGGATCACAACAGCAGCAATCACAAGGTCGGTCGGGCTGACATCATTAAAGAATGCTTCAAGCTGAGCAGAGAACTGAACACCCCGCTTCTTCAGCTCCGCAATCTTCGTCTTGACCATATTGTCGAACTGCTCGCGAGACTTCTCAATGTTCGTCTGAATGTCAGCGATAGTCTTCCTCAGCTGCTCGGCCGGATCCTTCGGATTGTCTCGGTTGCCAAACCCAATAAGACCAGGTGTGTCAAAGCTTCCGTCCTTACCACCCTTCTGCTCAACACGCTTGTCATACTCACCCTTCACCTGAGCTTGCAGCTTACCAAGATCAAAGGCGTTAAACACATTCGCGAAGTTGAACTTACTATTCTGGTTCGTAAACTGTCCACTGAGCTGAGCGCCGATACGATTAATCTGATCCTGAATAACCGGCATCATCGCACCAACAATTGCACCACCGGCAAGGACGCCAGCAAAGATACCAAAGAACTTACCAGGGTCGAGGTTCCCATCCTTGCCAACATTTCTCCCCGGATCAGGCTTAACTTCCATAACCTTTTCCTTTCCTGGAACAGGTTTCACCTGATCTTGCACCTCCGTCTTCACAGAAGTCTTGACCTCACCATCCTCCTTAATGGTCTTCTTCTCGCCCGGCTTCGTCACGACCGTCGTGGTGACATACGGCTCGCCAGCCTCACCCTCGACCTTCTTACTCTCTTCGCCCTGCTTTTGGGTTTCACCACTTTCACCGCCAGCGCTCTTGGCATTCTTCTGCGCTGCCTCGACATACTCCTTCTCGAACTTCAGCACAGCGTCCTTCGTCGCCTTCTCAGATGCAGGAATATCAATACCCTTGTCCGCAACACACTTCACGCTTTGCAGACCGGTGACACCTTCACCCTTTGCAATCAGGGAGAGCTTCTTGACATCCTTCGGAAGATCCTTCGCCGTCAAGGTCACCTTGCCAGCTGCATCCACCGTAGTCGTAGCAAGCTCAGTCGTGCCGTCCATCAGGGCAACCTTGGTGCCTGCCGGAACCTTACCGGAAAGATCAAGATTAACAGTAACGTCACCATTTTCCGGAGACAGAGATAGCGACTTATCCCATTCCTGGGTTCCCGTCACCTTAATTGGAGACTTCGTTTCCTTCGGGGTGTATTCCAATACCGGAATATCCGCGATCTTCGTATCGCCCTTCATGGCAGTCGCGGTCAATGGCTGATCAACAAATTCAGCTTCCTGTGCATCAGCCGTCTGCACCAGGCCAAGCGTCAGCGCAGAGACGAGCACCGTAGAAATCATCTTACTCTGAAAACTCATACGTTTTCTCCTATAAATGTCTAAGTATGCATACTGTAAAGACACAGGAACCATAGAGTTCACCCATGTCATTGGTATAAGTATATAAAAGAATCCACCCGCTTCGTTTTCCTGCAATCTACAGCCGAAACTCGAGTAGATAACAACTTCAACCTAACAGATTTCACAGTCTCCTCGTGTGACTCCTCCCGTCTAAATGTCAGGTGGCATTAAGGGAAGGTTGAGAGATTAAAAATGTAGGGAAAGGAGAGAAAATGCGACCTTGAGAGCGATGTGAGGAGGAGGGTGTAGTCCGTAGGTGTTTATGGGTTGCGCGGAATTGAGGGTGAAAGGTGAAATCCCAGAAGTGTAGCCCACTGTCGATAAGCAAGGACGGGTAGGGTTGCGAGGATTTTATAGGTAAATGTGGAATCTGAGAAGTGTCGAAAAAGAAAGATGAGGCGGGTTGCGCGGAATCCAAGAGTCGAGGTGAGACTTGCAGGAGGTTGAGGTAGTGGTGAAGAGGTTGCGCAAATTTCAAGGTCAGGGTGGAATACCGATGATAGAGAGTGAATAGATGAGGAAGTTGTGCGAACCTCAAAAATCAAGGTGAAAATTGTGGATGGTATGATAACCAGAATAATGAGGAAGGTTGCGCGAAAATAGAAAGATCCATAAAAGATTGAGGCTGGGTCTTAAATACCTACGGCGGGGATGAATACCTACGGCGGGGATGCGCGATTTCCCAGGTCGAGAAATAAGGCCATAGGCGTGAAAACTAGGGACAAGGACAATAAAAACCCTTTGTTTCGAAAAATCAAATGGTCACCCTGATTCGAGGCAGTATATAGAAAATCCCCAAGACCAAGGAGAATGGTGGATTTCGCGCAACCCTCCTCTCCTCTATAATCCTTCCACCTCTACCCTAAAAACCGCGCAACCCTCCTCAACGTAGGAAGACACAGCAATGAGAAATAAGAACAGAAGACTACTCTAAGATATTTTTTAGGTGCATATACACATACCTTTAATTTCGTCAGTTACGAAATAACTAAATGGCCTCAACTATGTCATATTGACAATGTGCTGCCCTGATTCATACCCATATAGCGAACACATGACAACAATTCCCTAGAACACATAAGGGAAGCAGAGGTATCAACTTACTATTTTTCGTAAGTGACGAAATAAACCCACCAGGATACACCTTGACATTGAGATTCACCGCAGCCACTATATCCCCAATTTCCATCATCAGCAAAGGGGTGTGAGTCGAGAATCCTATACACCTGTGACCCTAGCGATCTCCTATACTCCACCCATTAAGCATGAAAATGGAAAATTTCAAAGATAAAGGGACTGCCTCCACCAGGGAGAAGAACACCACACTCTCCCTAGTTTACCTAGCACCATGATGAGAGGAACCGCCTCTTTTCGATTTTCGTCACTGACGGAAATAAACTAAGAATAAACACCTCTAACAGAAAAGGGAAAATAAGACAGTCCTGGCAAGGTAAACCCCAGAATGGGAGCCTCAAAAGTCCAAAGGGAAAATCGTTCACGCGCGAAGGAGGACGACATTTACAAACAAATAAATCGACCACCCACGCGCAGGAAACGCAGCACCCCGCCCACACATGGCAGTGCGCAACCACGACCACTGGCACGAACGCCAGGGCGCGAAATATTTTCTCTCTTATCAGGACCGGAGGCAATGTTTCCTCTAAATCTGCTGATCAAGTTACAAAATAACCTGGATAAGTATCAGAGTCTTACTGAAGTCAACATCTTCAGTCAATATCTTCTAAAAACACAGGGATACTATCCTGCTTTCATTAAACAGAGAGGTGAAACCCTCCTCGAATCTAGAAACTCCTAATTTAGGAGATTTTCTTTTCCTAAAGAAAATGGGTTGACGAGGAAGATTAGGATTCTTAAATAACAGAGTCCCCTATTTCTTCCGATCGTTACACTCTTCTCTCTGAATAAGAGATCTCTTTATTTCCGTTCTGTTTTGTCTTTTTCTCATCTCATTCAATCTCGTCCCTTCTCTTTCTATCTCCTCTCATCTTTTACCATCTCCCTTTCATCTTGTAATATTTCCGTCTATTCTGTTTCGTCTCTGAAGTAGATCAAAAAATTACTTTGACCCTATTCACCCCTTTACTTTTAAATGTCAGTCTCCTCCCGCTCAGGTCTTTTCCCCGAAAAAGACACACTGGTGCTTAAGCCACTTTCATAGCGCACCTAGGGGAGATACCTAGGGAACTTGGTAATGATTAATACCTAGGAGAGATATTCCAGAATATTCAAAGATGTTACAAAATAAAACTAAATGATAATAGATGAGAAGTGATAATACATTATTGGAAGATAATAAGATTTGATAAGAATTAACAATATTGTTTATTGATTTTCATCGTTCTTCTAATTCTAATAGTTATTTTGTTTACTTCTAGCCTCTGCTTACCTATATCTTTATCCTGGTTCTTGGCTGCCCTCTGTTTCTTGTTCTGTAAAAATCACAAAGATCAATTTCATTACCTGGTTAATTTCATAGAGATAAACCAGGTTTTTCATTGTCCCTGTTCTTGCTCGGAAGGCAGTTGCCTCCGTGTCTTTCCTTCTATGCCTCGCCAAGAACCCCCCCCCCGATTTCACCCGAAGCAAAAAGGAAATGCTTACCCAGACCCACGATAGACTTGCCGAGCCTCCTGAAAAACAAGAGACTTACAAGCCTATGCAAAATGGCGCAGGCCGAGGTTGGTCAAAGGTGATAATCGAAAGAGGGGGTTGCTTTGCAAAGTGATTAAGAATGCAAATCAGCGAAGTGCTCACAACGCTGCCCCCGCTATAAATTCAGCGGACTTTCTTGTAACCTTTTCACCAGTTGCAAACGATCACGCTTACACACGCCGAGGATTGATATTCGGCGCAGTCATCCGTCATATCCACATTTTCCCGAGTCAGGTTAGTAGCGCCCGATGTTAACTGGTATTCAAGTCAGCCGAGCAAGACACCGCAAACGTTTTCAATTCGCTTGCGAAAATCGCCCTTAGTCGATGTGCTTCGATTTCTCTAGCAATCTTGCCTCATCGGTGTGCAAGTCACACCCGCAACTGACGACCTCGAAGGTTAGCATCGTAGAAGCTTACTACTCCTTTGCCCTGACCGGAATCCTGTGGTTACCGCAGCGTTTCGTCTCTTCGTATTACCGAAGAGTGTTATATCGCCAGCGGAACGAAAGTAACAGTGTCCGGGGGGAGAGACTGTGCGCATCGAAGGTCTAGCATTGCTTGAGTGTTTGGTCCCCCACGGATTTCACACGTTTATTACGTGTTTATACCGCAGACACACCAACAGCGCAGGCAACCCCCTTAGGTTGCTACCACGCCCCTGAATGCAGACAGGCACCTGTAAACCGCATCGTGAAAGACTCGCAGCAGTTAAGGCCCCATCACGCAACCCAATCATGCCACCCTGGTCCAGTTACGGCAGGGCACCACATTGCGCTCCATGATGAGGCCTAAGTCGTTTGACTCTAGCGTCAACGATTCTAGCTAGGCTAACAAGCTTCAGGTTTCTTGGTGGGCTTACCCCACTCGTGTCCCTCAACTGGATCAATGACTCGGGAAAGTCTTTCTATTTCCAGCTTAAATGTGTCACAACTGTGTGACAAACTTTCGCGTTGACGCTTATATAGTCCCTAGGCTTTGCCGGTTGCTTGCGCTGCATACGCATCTGTAGCCAGCAAAGTGTTGCACCCCACATGCAAGGTAAATAACCTCTCGTGCTGTTACAAAATGATGAAAAATAATTCTCATCACCTCACACGCAAGGGTAAACCTTGGACCATTTGGGTCAACATCCCAGGGCTAATTTCACTATCAAAACAGTATTCAGTGAATACTGTTTCCTCCGATCCCTCCTAGAATCCGTCATAATATTGCAGTGTATTGCGGAAACAGAGGGCAAGAGGTGCTGATAAGGTGGCACAATGTTGCCACCGCATTCAAGATTGTTTTCGAAAGAGTCTCCGTCTACGTGCTCGCGAATGCTACATTCCCGAAAGGGTTCGAGTTACGCATATCACAGCCAGGTAGGACTTCTCCCGCTACCGCGCCACCACTTTCGTGGCTACCACCCTTCGCGTTTGAATTTCCGCGACGGTGCAGTAATCCGGTGCCCCTGAGCAGGGACTTTCATGCCCGGACGACGTTATGCTTGTTCCCCTCGATGTAAGGGGTGGATAGCACAGCCTCTAGGTTCCTCCCGTAGGTCCAGGATCGCTAGTCCCGGTATGATGGTCACAAGGACACTTGCCCAAACCATACACCCACGCAAGGATTTGTTCACGTCTCAACGATGAGGCTCTAACCCTCAATCGAATCGGTGACAAGCCGACCAGCATCATACTGCTACTACCGGCGAGGTCTCCTATGGATGGGAGTTGCCTCGCTGCGTAAAGTCTATCGCCTTCGCAGTAAGTTGTCGATTGATACCGGACTTTCACCGACACTCGCAGAAGAATAATCCTCTACACACCTGCGGGGCGCTGCTCTACTAACATATACGAACCCCACTGACAAAGGGAAAGAAATTTACCCTACACTGCCAGATTAGGCGCAGACCGTCCAGGAAATTTTGCCTTTCCTGTCGGTCTCAACCGACCACCGGAGTGTCCCGCAACAACGTGCGATCACGGACTTTCCGGTTATCTGAAAATCACTATAGCACATGAATATCTATCTCGCGAAAAGAGTAAAGAACCCCGCAGAAATCCAGGCATTTCCGCAGGGTATCCATACTTTTCGAAGTTTTCACATTAGAGTTTAGCTCCCACTTTTCTTATATGACGAGGTGACAGTTTGCATCACTTTCGAGACCTTTTCAAAAAAGAGTCTCCGGGCCTTCTCTTGTCGATTTTCAACTTGTCCACCAGTATGCACAACTGGACCACTAGGGCGAGTCGTAATCTGATCCCCTAGCTTCGTGCTTGCCGTAAATTCCATTTGTATAACCTTTTTCGTGCGTGAGAATATTCAAGCGCCCCGCTTGAGCGAGGCGCTTTTGCTAGATTGCTATCATAGCATAGATATAGGAGGAACAAAATGAGGCGAAGATAGTATCCTCGCCTCATTTTCACTAAGAGACTACAAGGTTAACGCTCGATCTGTCCACCAGTATGCACTGCCGGACCACCCTTTGCGGTCTTCGGTGCAAGTGGGGTGCTATGCGACTCAGCTGCCCGAGCAAGACGGTCCGCTACCATGTAGTCGGCGATACCTTCAACGGTCTTGCCAGTTGTCGGAGAAGACCAGAAGTTCGAGAAGAACTTACCAAGACGGGATTGACCACGATCCTCGGATACATTCTTCTTGCCAGCCTTATCGGCATCCTTACCCTTTGTATCCTTGGCGTTCTTATCCTTTGCCTGCGGATCAAGGGTTGGGGCAGCTGGGGAATTCTTATCATTCTTACCCTTGTTGTCCTTATCCTTTACATCCTTGTCGTCTGAAGGCTTCTTATTATCGGTAGGATTCCCGTCGGTAGCACCATCAGCACCTTTCGGGCTACCGATAACAGTAGCGAATACATTCGCGGTATCCGTAGTGCCATCCGGGTAGGTCGCAACAACAGGAACCTCGACGGTCTGACCGTTTTCAATAGTTGCCGGTGCCTCAATCGTCACCTTTCCAGTAGCCGAATCAACGGAGACCATCCACGCAGCCGGAGCTACGAACTTCTCATCAATCTTGAACGTAGTTCCCTTCGGGATTGCCTTATCACCAGTCTGGGAGACTTCCTTCTTTTCACCCGGTGCAATCTGGAGTGCAGCATAGGCAGGCGCGTGGTTCGCAGCCATACCAGTCTCCTGCTCAACCTCAGCTATAACACCAAGCTTGGCAACCGCGCTTGTTGTCGAACCATCCGGGAAGACAGCGATAACCGGGATGTCCAAGACCTCGCCAGGGGTTGCTTCCTTCGGTGCTACGGCGGTAATGTCACCCGTGGCCGGGTCAACTGTAATCTGCCAACCCTCAGGAATCGTGAAGTTTGCCGGAATGCTAAACTTCGCGCCCTGTGCCAGATCCTCGGTCGCCTGCTTTAAGGTAATCGTCCCGCCAGGGGTGACCTCGGAAACCGTATAGGTCACATCAGTTGAAGGCTTCTTCTCATTCTCCTTATTTTCATCCTTGTTCTTTTCAGGAGGGGTAGTCACCTTAGCGGTAACAGTCTCAAAGGTGCCATCCGGGTAAGTAGCAACAACTGGGACCTCAACAGTAATATCGTGCTTCGCATCCTTCGGAGCCTTCGCCGTGATAGCACCAGTTGCCGGGTCAACTGCAATCTCCCAACCAGCATAGAAATCCTCAGGCATATTTTCCGGAAGACCGAACTTTGTGCCCTCTGGCAGATTCTTCGTCGCCTGCTCCAAGGTTACCGACTCGCCAGGGGTTACCTGCTTCGACTCATACGTCGGCTGCACCTCATCCTTCATACCGTGGATAGAAACAGTCGCCGGAGCGCTCACCGTGCTTCGGTCCTTCAAGGTTGCACGAAGATCAAATGTCACCGACTCACCAGGTGTTGCTTCCTTCGGGGCCGTCACCTTCGTCTCACCAGTCTTCGGGTTCACCTCAACCTTCCAACCCTTCGGAAGCTTCGAAGTATCCGCACTAAAGACCTCAACCTCCTGCTTGAGAAGCTTCGCATCCGGAGTAAAGGTTACCGTCTCGCCAGCCTTGACTACCTGAGGGGTAATCCCAAGCTTATTCGCCTGCTTTTCCTCAGGAGCCTGATCCTTATTGTCCTGAGCCTGATCCTTATTCTCGGTAGGTGCTGCTTCCTTCGACGGTGCCGGATTCTTCTGGTCCTTCTCCTCCGTAGGCTTCGTATCCTTAGACGGAGTAGGCTTTGCCTTGTCCTTCGATGGGATAGGCTTTGCCTTGTCCTTCTTCTCTGTTGGGGCTGCATCCTTTGTGGTCTTATCGGACTTCACAATGCTTGCAGCAGGCTCATTTGCATCCTGTGCCTGAGCCTGGGGGATCATCAGAGAACCCATTGCGATAGAAGCAATTGCAGCGGTGCCGATGAGCTTTGTTCTTTTTCTTGACATATATTTACCCTTACGGTGAAATCAAATAGTATCTATGTGAAATTCTTAACATCTAGATGTGTAAGTTTCACAGAGGTTTTTGACCCCTATGCCATACACATTCATCATTAAAGCACAAGGGAAAGCCTGCCCGTGAAAAGAGGGGGTAAGTGATGTGTGTGATTCTGGTTCAGGAGATTATTTTGTTGATCAGAGGGATCGAGGGGTTGCGCGGATTTCGAGAGTTAGAGTGAATCCGTAGGAATCTGAGAAGTGGAATGGTGAGGGAGGTTGCGCGGATTTCAAAATGGAATTATGAAAGTGGAGGATGAAGTGATTAGGAGGTCGAAGAGGTTGCGCGGATTTCTGGGTGAAGGTGGAATTGTAGAAATTCTAGATATTAAGGCGCAATGGAAGTTGCGCGGATTTCGAGGGTCAAGGTGAAAATCGCGCACCCATCACCTCGTAGATAACCTTGTCCTACAGATTTCACTTTTGCCATTTGTTTCCGCGCAACCCTCCTCACCCCAAAAATTCCAACCCCTCCAAATTTCACCTCACCCATAGAAACCGCGTAACCCCTTAGATACTATCTCCGTAAACCATTCTGTTCTCATCCCACCTATAGAAGTCCGCGCAATCTATACCTACTAGAACATAGCAACCCCTTGCTGCTGGGCTACCTGTTTGACGTGTTGCATCGTTGTAAAGTCTGCTGATTTCTTTCCCGTTACCGTGACAAAAGTGCACTGTTCGGCCGACTTAATAACAATTCCCTCGCGAGGTTTTTCGACATATACGAAGACTTCCGCAGGTGTTGCAGAAATAACGATGCCGGTATATGCAGCCTTATGGAGCACAACTGAGACATATCTACCAGGACAATCCTGATAATCGAGGTATCCCTCCTCAACCCCATCAGCAATGGAAAGCCCCCACTCTGGAGGTGACCCGATTGGGGGAAGCCCGATAAGCATGATAGTCGTTTCTCCCTTCCTTATTTTCTACGCCCCACATATAGGACATCTTTCACGAACGTATATATGATTCCCACTGTATCCCCACATTCTCTCGATGTCAAGGCAGACCACCCCTAATACCCATGTCGTCCTGCCTGTTTTGGAGCATCTCAGTGGTGTCTTGCTACGCTATCAGTGTTAACAAAAAGACAAATCTAGATGATAAAAAGGGGCACACCTTCAGGCTATGCGATACGATTACATTCTCATTGAATCAAGCGCGTATAAGACAAGAAAGACATTGAAGTCTTTCGATAAGGATATTCAGGTTTTCTCTGTGCTTGAATTACTGTGTAGAGGGGGTATCTCCATTGGTTTTCCTCCTGAAACAACACCTGAGGATTTAAGCAACGATGCCTGCGTAGTTGCTCTTCCTGAAGGCGTGGATTTCGATGATCTTCCCATAGACCCATCTCAACGATCACGGGCGAAGATTGTTGAAGTAGGAGATGAGGAGAACTTCGGTGATGAGGAAGACGTAGACCTTCAGAATCAGGATCATCTACAAGACCTTAGCGATGATGAAAAGGCAATGTTTCAATTCCTTGAAGGCGACATTACTGAGGACAAGAAAGAACTTGATCTTTCAACGTTGCACTATACGGCTTTAAAGGTTGAGGACTTCGACTTGAGTCAAAAAGACAAGCCTACGATTGTGCATAGTGGTCAAGGTGTGATCGCAGACATGATGCCCGAGGGATGCACTGGTGCCACAATCTGCTATCTTCCTCCGAAGGCTTCAGAAACGCAAGGGTTCGGAAGTCAGGGAATCGTCAACGACGTGGACAACGTGCCACATGAAAGCATTGTGACCTTTACTGTCACATCGGTAGACATCGATATTTCTGACGATGGTGAGGCAACTATCAATCTAGAAGAGCCTGGTGGTTTTTTCTATGTTTCCTCACAGGCCGGATATTTCATTGTTGAGTCATTTCGTCCTGGAACCATCATCATGGTTGCGGGAGAAGGAGAAGAAACAAAGGTCCAGGCGTGGAGTGTGCTTGGTCAAACCGCAACCCCGATCCCAGGCGATGACCACGACCCCGAGATGAGCAACATGCTCGATATTCTCGCAATAAGCCTGGCAAATCAGGCTTGCGAATATTACCCCGACGTATTTCGTCCAGATCGAACATTTCCAACGTTCTCGGAACGAGCAGCAAAGCTTTCTCAGCAAGAACCAAATGAGGGAGCATGGGTTGCCTCAATGGCGATCTGGTTCCAAATGCTTGCCTTGCAAACGGATTTCTACGCCACTGGGAGATTGTTGCACGCCGACGACTACCCATTGGTCTACTCTCCTCTCGATGTGCATGGTGATATGATTTCCCAGGCGATTTGTAAGGAGATTGATGAAGCACTCTACGGTGACGAAGAGGACGACTGGGATATGCTCTCTGAAATCGCCCAGGACTATGAATTTGATGATCTGAGTGAAATTGACCCCTCTGACTTTATCGAGGACTACGATGGTCCAATACTTAAAAGAGGACAGGATGAAGAAGGCGAAGAGGAAGAATAAGGACTTCTCCTAAACTAAGAAGGACACCGAATCGGGTGTCCTTCTTTTTTATCTAAACCAAGCATAATACCCCGACTTCTTAGCGCAAGCGTAAGTCGGGGATGAATGCTTTCTTGAGACTAATTTGTGATCCTGTCCATACTGTGTTACATTGTAGTAGATGACCAAGGCAGAACAGAAAGGAGTGAGGACAATGCAGAGAATTAACCTCTCAATATTCGGCCTACACCCCTATCCTGTCTTGATTGTCAAATTCCCCCTAGAGGAACAGGGAACTGCGGGGATAGTATGAGACATGTATCTTACAAGTTCCGCATGTATCCCACAGATGAGCAGGCTAGCCTGATGTGGAAGACTATCGGAAGTGCTAGGTTCATCTATAATCAGATTCTTGTTGATAGGAAGCGTTACCAGAAGCTCTACGAAGATGGGGAAATTAG
>QWCJ01000183.1_pt1 | contig 25931 bp, 21 predicted proteins | sample 1972501 | NCBI WGS metagenome assembly QWCJ01 (sample SAMN09866711, study PRJNA288562) | Human vaginal metagenome isolate term2_vaginal, whole genome shotgun... | isolation source: vagina | host: Homo sapiens | place: USA: California
TATTACCGTAGATACTTTGGTAGGATCACTAACTTTGACACACAGAGCATTGCTCAAGATCTGAGAGAGGACTCTGAGTACATTAATTTTGAATCCGCGGCTGAGCGCTTTAAGCTCATCGATGACAAGGGGACCTTCCCTGTCATCATTCCCTATATGGAGGAGGGCAAGGCGCTGGTCAGGAAGATCCGCAACCCTAAGCTCCTCTCGCGGGAGGACTACCACCGGATGCAGGAGTACAGCGTCTCCCTCCGGCAGGGTGACTACACCACCTTACTCGGTCACGGCAATATTGAGCAGATCCCTTGGGGCGAAGACTTCATCTCGGTCTTGGTGGACGACAACTGCTACGATAGTGTAGCCGGAGTAGTCATCTCCAACCACTGGATTGAGGAGACACAGACCGCTTAAGAGTATAACTACTAATCACAATATTACCATCTATGACAGAAAAACCAATGTCTAAGGAGTATTGCCTCGAGCTGAGTGGGGACTTCGCCTGCTTTACTCGCCCGGAGCTGAAGGTGGAGCGCGTCAGCTATGACGTGATCACCCCCTCGGCAGCACGCAATATCTTCCAAGCCATCCTCTGGAAGCCGGCCATACGCTGGGAGGTGAGCCGCATCGAAGTGCGGAAGCCGATCAGACACATCTCCGTCAAGCGCAACGAAGTGGGAGCTCTGGCACGACCCGGTGGCAAGGAGATACTTATCGAGGAAGCCCGTCAGCAGAGGACCTCTTACATCCTCAGGGACGTAGAGTACAGGATCTTTGCGCGGCAGGTCTTCATCCCCGTTTCCGATCGCTCCAAGGAGGAGAGGCAGGAGTTTGAGTCACGGAGCGAGGTCGAGAGGCAGTCAGAGTGCCCCGGCAAGTACCAGGGGATGTTTGAGCGCCGCGCCTCCAAGGGACAGTGCTTCTCGATGCCCTACTTAGGGTGCCGAGAGTTCAGCTGCCACTTTCGCTACATACCCGACGCCCCTCACAGCGAGGGCATTGATGAGACTAGGGATCTCGGACTGATGCTGTATGATATGGACTTTGAGAGCAATCCGAAGAGCCCCGAGGCGATGTTCTTCCGCGCCCGAATGGAGCACGGTGTGATCGAGGTCCCGGAGCCCAATAGCGAAGAGATACTGCGATGATACTACAGTCACTTTACGAGAGGTACATATCTAGCACCACCAAACAAGACAAAGGATTTGGCGAGCAGGAAATACGTTTAATAATCATCATCGATAGAAACGGAAAATTCATCCGACTGGAGGACGCCCCAATGACATACATTGTTCCGACTCGTGTACAGCGAACCAGTAATGATAAAGCATACCTATTTTGGGATAATCCAGAGTACGTGTTAGGTTATCCGGAGACAGTTAGGTCAAGAGCACGCCTAAAACTGTTTATTACGCGAGTAAATGAAATCTGCGAACGATATCCTAATAATCCATCTTTTAATGCTGTAAGACTATTCTACGAGACCAAACAACAGGATGAACTCTTAAAAAAGAAAGAATACGAAGAGCTTCTGCAAGCTAAGGGTACTCTTTGGACAAGCTTCAGATTGGACACTGAATACCCTGAGAATCTCGTTGCCTGCGAAAATGATTTGCATAAATATCAAGAAGAAAAGTACTACCAGTCACTTTGCGAACAAAAGAATGGCAAAACCATCAAAGGTCGCTGTCTCGTCACAGGGAAGGTAAGTGATGTTGTGGTCACTCACAATAAACTGGAGTATTTCTCTGCTCCCCTTGTAAGTTTCAAGGAATCGAAGGGATATGACTCGTATGGTAAAACGCAAGGGTTGAATGCTCCCATTTCTGCTGAAGCATCGGCAGGATATGTAGAGGCTCTTGATGATCTGCTCCACAAGGGTAATAACACCAATTACTATCTTGCAGGAATAACCTACGCGTTCTGGATAAGTCATGACAGAGATGACGAGTTGATCGGGAAGTACAAGGCTGCAACATTCGGTTCTACGGGAACCGCAAAAAAAGAGACGAAGCAAAGCACAGGAGGAGAAAGGGAGACGAGAGCTACTTCTCCAGGGACAAAGAGAGACAACAGGTCTAGAGTGGTATTAGATTCCCTACGTGCTGTGTGTGGGAATAAAAATGCCTACATAGACACTGAGTCTGAGGAGCACTTTTATCTGCTCGCGATGGAGCCGGTAAAGGGTCGCATTGCAGTCAAGCTCTTCGTTGAGGGGACGATACGGGAGATCTTTGCCCATACTCTCCAGCACCTCGAGGACCTCAAGATCTACGGGAGAGAGGTGAAGAGGATGGACGATGACCCCGCCATACCCTCTCTCTACGCACTCGTCGGGGCACTCATGCCGGCTGCCCTCAAGGCGGATAAGTGGCCCAAGCGCCCCATCGAAGCACTCGTGAGGAGCATCACCACCGGAGCGCCCTACCCCACGGACCTCTACACCTCCTGCCTACAGCGCATTAAGGCTGAGCGAAACGTCTCCGAGCTGCGTGCTGCCTACATCAAGGGCTACATCAATAGAGACTACCGGTACAAGCATCATACAGAAGAAAATATAATCACTATGTCACTCGACAAAAACCAAACCAACAAGGGATATTTCGCCGGACGGCTCTTCGCCGTACTTGAGTCTCTCCAGCAGATCGCCAATAGTAAGGCGACCATCACCGACAGCTACTTCGGCAACGCCATGACCTCGCCGGCAGCTGTCTTCCCATACCTCATCAGGCTCTCCATACACCACCAGAAGAAAGCGAAGCGGGATAATCCCGCCCTCTACACCATCTGTGCCAAGCAGCTGGACGAGATCACGGCGCTGCTGAGTGGAGATGAGCCCCCCTATCCCACGCACTTCACACTGGAGGAGCAGGGATTCTTCAGCCTCGGCTACTACCATCAGAAGCAGTACCACTACTCATCCAAGGAAGAGAAAGAAGCAATAGATAACAACTCATCAGAAGAAGACTAATCATTATGTCAACAAAAGAACCAGTAAAAAACAGGTATGACTTCGTCTACCTCTTTGACGTCACGGACGGCAACCCCAATGGTGACCCTGACACCGGCAACCTCCCTCGGATTGACATCGAGACCGGTCACGGGCTGGTCACCGACGTCTGCCTAAAGCGCAAGGTCCGTAACTATGTCCTCCTTGCCTCCGAGGAGCGCGAGGAGCTGAGAGACGGCACACACGACATCTTTGTGATGGAGAATGCGATCCTCAATGACGCCATCGCAGATGCGGTCAAGCAGGTTACCGAGGACAAGCAGACCAAGAACGCACAAGACCGGCAGAAGTCCCAGGAGATCATGTGCCGGAGATATTACGACATCCGCACCTTCGGCGCTGTCCTCACCACCGGAGCCAATGCCGGTCAGGTCCGTGGAGCGGTACAGATGACCTTCTCTCGATCCATTGACCCCATCACCTCCAGCGAGCATACCATCACGCGCATGGCAGCTACCGACGCCAAGGAGGCTAAGTCAAACGAAGCCGCTGACGATGGCGGTGGAAACCGGACTATGGGGCGCAAGGCGACGGTACCTTACGGACTTTATCTCTGCCACGGCTTCGTCACCCCCGCTTTTGCTCAGAAGACAGGATTTACTGAGGATGATCTGGCACTCTTCTGGGAGGCACTCCACCGGATGTTTGATGTCGATCGCTCCTCCTCTCGCGGGCTGATGGGACCGAGAGGTCTCTACATCTTCCGCCACGACTCGAAGCTGGGCAATGCCTCGGCACAGGAGCTCTTCGACAGGATCAGGGTGGAGAGACAGACTGACCTCCCGAGGTCCTTCGCCGACTACAGAGTGACTATTGATGACAGCAATATGCCGGAGGGCGTCACTCTGATCCGTGAGATAGATGCTAAGTAAAGCCCACTTCACTAATTACTGACAACCAACCATGACACCCCCTGCACTCCCATCTCCACTCACTCGAGGAGGATCGTGCACGGGGGTGTCTTATTTTTCCCATCGGCCGGCTCAGACTAATATCGGTATTAGGAGATTCTTTTACCGGTATTAGTGAAGTCTAATATCGGTAAAAGAATTGCTCCTCAGTCACAGTCCATTACACTTGGCCCCCAAATGCACTCACCCACCTCCCTCTACTCCGACGAGGACTGCCTGATGATCTCCGCCATCCAGCACTATGTCTTCTGCCCCCGACAGTGGCAGCTAATCCATATGGAGATGGAGTGGCAGGACAATGACCTCACAGCCCTCGGGCAGATCCTCCATCATCGAGTTGACGACCCCGATCTACCACAGCAGAGAGGGGAGACGATCACCCTGAGGAGTGTACCTCTGGTCTCACATAGGCTTGGGCTCAATGGAGTCTCCGACATCGTGGAGCTAACCCCGACCGAGGGGGAGACCTACCTTCGTCACCCTCGCTACCCGGGTCGATGGCAGGCGACACCTGTGGAGTACAAGAGAGGCCGACCCAAGCGACACAACGCAGACAAGCTGCAGCTCTGCGCTGAGGCTCTCTGCCTGGAGGAGATGTATGGCATCACCATACCGACCGGCCACCTCTACTATGGAGAGACCAAGCATCGACTCGAGGTGCCACTCACTGAGACCCTGAGGTCGGAGCTGGTGGAGACGGTGAGGGAGATGCATCGGCTCACAGAGGTAGGAGGCAACGCTCCACCTATCTATGACCAGAGGTGTCGACGATGCTCTCTTCGCGATCTCTGCCTACCTGAGCTGTCACAGCGGACTAATGTACACACCTACTACCACACTCACCATATACACCTCCCATGAGACCTCTCCTAAATACCCTTTACGTCCTCACTCCTGACGTCTATATCCGTAAGGATGGGCTCAATGTGGTGATCCTTAGGGAAGACAAGGAAACCTTCCGGATCCCGATCATGAATCTGGAGAGTATTGTCTGCTTCAATTACATGGGTGCCTCACCCGGGGTGATGAAGCTCTGTGTGGACAACCATGTAGCCCTTTCTTTCCTGACCCCTCACGGTCAGTTCATCGCCTCCATATCCGGACCGATAAGGGGAAATGTGCTGCTACGACGAGCCCAGTATCGTGTGGCGGACGATGAGGGGAGCGCTGCGCACATAGCTTCTCGATTCATTGCCGGCAAGGTCTACAATGGTCGTGCGGCTCTGTCGCGCTTCTGCAGAGATCACAAGCCTGAGGGAGAGACGCTCGAGGAGCTCCGTCGTGTCCTGCGCGAGCTGCGCAAGACCGTATCGGACCTTCCCCGGCTTACTTCCCGAGACTCGATCATGGGGGCTGAGGGCAATGCTGCACGACTATACTTTGGGGTCTTCCGTCATCTTATTCTAAATGACCGATTTACCTTTAGCGAGAGGAGCAAGCGACCGCCTAAGGATGAAGTGAATGCCCTGCTCTCCTTTTTCTACACCCTCCTCGCCTCCGACGTGAGGAGTGCCCTCGAGACAGTTGGTCTGGATCCTTATGTGGGATTTCTCCATAGTGACAGGCCCGGCAGACCTGCACTGGCGCTGGACCTGATGGAGGAGATGAGGGTCTACCTTGTGGACCGATTTGTCCTTTCCTTGATCAATAACCGACAGGTAGCCCCCTGGGACTTTATCGTACAGGGGGAGAATGGATTTCTCCTCAAGGACGAGAAGCGGAAGGAACTGCTCACCGAGTGGCAGAAGCGTAAGCGGACAGAGATCACTCACCCCTACCTCGGGGAGAAGATGCCGATCGGCCTACTGCCCTACATTCAGGCGACACTCCTCGCCAGATATCTGCGGGGTGAGATCAATGATTACCCCGCCTTCCTCATGACCTAAGCCTATGTATATCCTTATCACTTACGATGTCAGCACCACAGATGCTGCGGGACGGAGGAGACTGCGTCAAGTGGCAAAGACCTGCCAAGACTATGGTCAGAGGGTGCAAAACTCGGTCTTTGAGTGTCTGGTAGACCCGGCTCAGAAGGTTCTCCTGATAGAGAGGTTAGTCAGTATCATTGATGAGACACGGGATAGCCTGCGGATCTATCATCTCGGAAAGGACTACAAGGCCCACATAGAGAGCTATGGGAGGAAGACAAGTTACGAGGCGGAGGGAGAGCTGATCATCTGACAGGAGGGCTGATCGTAGCCTGCGAAGGGGAAGTGATCAACTATTAGCGAGACACTCGCAAGCGCTCATAGACATACGATTACATGAATTTAGGTGCCAAAAGAACCGAGCAGAAGGGGTAATTTGAGTACCTTCGCAAAAGCAGGTCTGTAGAGGTAGCCCCACAGCCGCCTCCCCACACCTGCAGTCGCACCCCTCGCGGGTGCGTGAATTGAAACGTCACCTTCACGGAGCCGAAGTGGGGCTACAGGGGTCGCACCCCTCGCGGGTGCGTGAATTGAAACCGTGATACAGGGACGCACTTTCTCTCCCCGCGAACGTCGCACCCCTCGCGGGTGCGTGAATTGAAACCGCCTACTGGCGTATGATCGCAGCTGACGGCTCCGTCGTCGCACCCCTCGCGGGTGCGTGAATTGAAACATTACTTAGATTCGACTCATCTGTCTGGGTCTCTGTCGCACCCCTCGCGGGTGCGTGAATTGAAACATAGTCCGTCAGCGCATGCTCGAGGGCTGTCATAGTCGCACCCCTCGCGGGTGCGTGAATTGAAACGACAAGTCCAAGGGTGAGGGATCCGGTCTGACCGGTCGCACCCCTCGCGGGTGCGTGAATTGAAACAATATCGTCTTCGTAGACATCCGTGATCAGTCCTAGTCGCACCCCTCGCGGGTGCGTGAATTGAAACATCTCTTTAGTCCAATCATTAATTGGGATTGGTACGTCGCACCCCTCGCGGGTGCGTGAATTGAAACTGAATACCCCTGCTCGCAGAGATAAGTGGTACGATGTGTCGCACCCCTCGCGGGTGCGTGAATTGAAACAATCACAACGACTGGGAGATGCCGATCGGTCGGTGTCGCACCCCTCGCGGGTGCGTGAATTGAAACTGGGACGTTAAACTCTCTTGTCTGTAGTAGCTGAGTCGCACCCCTCGCGGGTGCGTGAATTGAAACTCCGACAAGCAGTTTTACCCCCGAGGAAGCGACAGTCGCACCCCTCGCGGGTGCGTGAATTGAAACCCTTGGAGACCGATGGCACGGACACCTGTGTCTGGTCGCACCCCTCGCGGGTGCGTGAATTGAAACCGCTGGGCGCAGGCGAATGCCGATGTGAAGTGGAAGTCGCACCCCTCGCGGGTGCGTGAATTGAAACCTCCCGTACATTATGGGGGAGAGGTACGCCACCGCGTCGCACCCCTCGCGGGTGCGTGAATTGAAACTCTATCTTGCGCAGCCGTCCCTGATGCTCCACGTGTCGCACCCCTCGCGGGTGCGTGAATTGAAACACGACATCGGTGCGACCAACGGCCCTGGTGTCTAAGTCGCACCCCTCGCGGGTGCGTGAATTGAAACGTCATCGCCTCGTCTGCCTCCCGCCTCATCTTCTGTCGCACCCCTCGCGGGTGCGTGAATTGAAACACCTCCCTAAGGGGGGCTCTCTCTCGGTAGAGGGGTCGCACCCCTCGCGGGTGCGTGAATTGAAACCTCGAGCTTGGAAAGGGTGAGCGGGGTGCGTGAATTGAAACATCTCGGAGAGCTGGTTGTAGAGGTTCTTGATCTGTCGCACCCCTTGCGGGTGCGTGAATTGAAACGTCGTCCCCACCTGCAGCCTGCCGGCGCGGAGCCGTCGCACCCCTCGCGGGTGCGTGAATTGAAACTACACGATACTCAAGTTTGACCCTAAGCTCCTGAGTCGCACCCCTCGCGGGTGCGTGAATTGAAACTCTTGGTAGGTCAGTTGCTCCTCGATCAGCTTGTGTCGCACCCCTCGCGGGTGCGTGAATTGAAACTTCTGGATAGGGTTAATCCTATGCGAGTACTCTAGTCGCACCCCTCGCGGGTGCGTGAATCGAAATAGGTCAACAGCCTTCTAAGCTGTGGGTCTTGGGTTTGTCGCACCCCTTGCGAGTCGTGAGATGAAACAGTCGTCGGTTTTGTCGCTCAGCCGACTCTTTTTGTTGCACTCCTTGAGGGAGTATGGATTGCAAGGCAAGTATTGAATGGGCGGACAAAAGGAGGCAAGGAATTCGGTGGAGGTCTTGCCTCTTTTGGGAGGCAATTCGTGTGCCTTCCCTAAGATGGGTAACACCATTTCTCTTATGAAATACTCAGTAATTGTGCGAGCAAAGCGGATACTCCAGAGAGTCTCTGAGGGTCTGAATCTCCTCTTCTGCCCTGCTCTATGCATCTGTCAGTAGGAGGGAGAAGTGGAGGGTCTTGAGGTCATCAAGTGGTCCCATGTGCACTCGGTCGGTGGGAAGAAGTCTGCTGACAATTGAGGGAGGGATTGGGTACCTTTGCTGCTATAATGCAAGGATCACAATATCTCATGACGACTGACGAACTACTGGAGTGGGACCGAACTCATCTTTGGCACCCCTACACCTCCACCATTCATCCCCAGCAGACCTACCCTGTCGCCTCAGCCAAGGGCTGTGTCATCACCCTTGAGGACGGCAGGGAGCTGATTGATGGGATGAGCTCTTGGTGGTGTGCGATCCATGGGTATAGCCACCCTATCCTCACGAGTGCCATCACGGAGCAGGCAGACCACTTAGCGCACATAATGTTTGGTGGGCTAACACACCGCCCTGCTGTGGAGCTGGGGAAGCTGCTTGTTGAGCGGGTCCTTCCCGAGGGCTTGGATCGACTCTTCTACTCCGACAGTGGCTCCGTATCGGTCGAGGTGGCACTTAAGATGGCGATCCAGTACCAGCTGGCGCGTGGGCGGAGAGGGCACACCCACTTCGCTACCATAAGCAGGGGCTATCATGGGGATACTTGGCATGCGATGTCTGTCTGCGACCCGGTCACCAGTATGCACAGTCTTTTTAGTGGCACCCTGCCGGCTCATTACTTTGCCCCTCAGCCGAGATGCGCCTTTGGAGCCGAGTGGGATCCAGACGATCTCAGGCCGATGAGGGAGCTGGTCGCGGTGCATAGGGATGAGCTAGCGGGGATCATCGTGGAGCCAATCGTGCAGGGCGCAGGCGGCATGTACTTTTACCACCCCAAGTACCTCGAGGGGCTGAGGGCACTCTGTGACGAGTACGACCTGCTGCTGATCTTCGACGAGATAGCAACCGGCTTTGGGAGAACTGGAGAGCTGCTGGCAACCTACTTCACCGATATCAAGCCCGATATCATTACGATCGGGAAGGCGATGACCGGAGGCTATATGACCCTCGCCTGCACGGTGACGACGCAAGAGATCGCAGATACCATATGCAGTGGAGAGGCGGGCTGCTTCATGCACGGACCTACCTTTATGGCCAATCCTATGGCGTGTGCCGTGAGCAAGGCCTCCATCGAACTTCTCCTTAGCCAAGACTGGAGAGGACGTGTGCGTCATATCGAGCAGAAGCTGAGAGATGGTCTCACCCCACTGCAGGAGCTGAGTGGGGTACGCGAGGTGCGCTGCTTGGGAGCCATCGGAGTGGTGGAGATGATGGAGCCTGTGGATATGGAGCGGCTGATCCCTGACTTCGTGAGGGAGGGCATCTGGGTGAGACCTTTCGGAAGATTAGTTTACTTGGAGCCGCAGTTTATGGCTATCACAGACGACCAGCTTGATCGACTCATCGATGGTCTCTCACACGTACTCAGAGCGCATGACAGATGATCGAGTATAGAGAGAAACTACAGAGGCTCATCGCCGGTGGCACCTACAGGACACTTCCACACTTCGAGAGGGACGGCAAGTACCTCGTAGTGGACGGAGAGAGGCTGCTCAACTTATGCAGCAACGACTACCTCGGACTTCAGCAGATCCCCGACTTAGTCGAGGAATACCGAAAGGCGCCTGAGTACTCCCCACTGATGAGCAGTGCCTCCTCCCGTCTGCTGACAGGCAATGATCCATCCTACGATGATCTGGAGCAGTACCTCTCGTCAGCCTATCAGGTCCCCTCAGCACTCGTGTGGACGAGCGGCTACGATGCCAATAGCGGTATCATCCCCACACTCGTCGATGGGGAGACGCTCTTCCTCGCCGACCGACAGATCCATGCCAGCATGGTAGAGGGGCTGAGACTATCCGGCTGTAGATTTTCCCGCTTTGATCACAATAACTTAACACGACTGAGAAATCTATTAGAGAAAAACGAGGGGGAGTACCGCCACATCTGGGTCTTGGTGGAGAGCGTCTACAGTATGGACGGAGACGAAGCCCCACTGGAGGCGATCATAGATCTAAAGAGAGACTTTCCCTCTATGTGTCTCTATGTCGACGAGGCACACTCAGTCGGAGTCCGAGGAGGTGGTCTGGGGATCTGCCGGGAGAAGGGGCTCGTCAGTGAAGTTGATGTGTTGATCGGTACTCTGGGGAAGGCACTCGGCTCAGTGGGCGCTTTTTCTCTACAGTCAGAGAGCCTAAGGGGGCTCCTCGTCTCACAGGCCCGACCTCTGATCTACACCACAGCCTTACCCCCAATAATGGTTGGGTGGACCCTCTTTCTCCTAAGAAAAGTATGCGAAATGGAGGATCGGCGTCAGCACCTGCAAGAGATGATTCGACGACTGGGAAGCCGGGTCGGACGTACGCTTGAGAGTCAGATCATCAGCTTGGTCATCCCCGGCGAGGAGCAGGTGGCAGAGGCGGCCGAGGACTTTAGGCGGCAAGGACTCTACGTACGACCGATCAGGAAGCCCACCGTACCAGCCGGGACAGAGCGTCTCAGGCTCTCACTCACAAGCGCGATGGATGCTGAGGAGATTGATCACATAGCGGAGGTGATGAAGCGATGGATGTAGAGATTAGGCATAGAGGGACTGCACCAGGAACTGCTCTCCTCTACTTCAGTGGCTGGGGTGCTCCGCTGTCACTCATTGATAGGATGGAGCGACCCGCTGAATGGACGCTGGTGTCGGTGTCGGACTATGGAGGAGACACCATACAGTGGCCGGACCTGACGCACTACCATCGGCTTTACTTAGTGGCATGGAGTATGGGCGTGTGGGCTGCAGAGTACTACCGAGACTGCTACCCAACCCCGGAGAGAGCGATCGCCGTCTGTGGCACTCCTGCGCTGATCTCCGACCGCTATGGCATCAGGGAAGCAGACTACCGACAGATGGCATCGTCATTGGATGAAGAAATGTATCACCACTTCGTCCGTCAGATGTGTCTCTCACGCAAGGAGACGTCAGACTTCCTTGCCCTGCCGGGTCACCGAGGAACACTCGCCTACCGAGAGGAGTTGCGCCGAGTAGAGAAGCTCGGAGGGTCTATTACAAGCTGCCGAGTACCATGGACTAAGGCCCTCATTGGCGAGAAGGATCTTGTGATACCTCCTGCCGGACAGCGATTATTTTGGACAGAGAGAGACGTTGCGGTCACCACTTTACCATCAGCATCACACTTGGTCTTCGGAAACCACTTCAAGTCATGGAGAGACCTATTCGATTGTTAACCGCACGGAAGCAGAATATTGCCAACCACTTCTCCAGATGCATACCGACTTACGAGTCTGGCGGTGAGATACAGCGTGGCATAGCAGAGGAGCTGGTAGAGATGCTTGAGCCGATAGAGTGCGAGACGGTACTGGAGATAGGCTGCGGGACGGGCTTGCTCTCGGGGCTACTTCGAGCGAGGCTACCGCATTGCCACCTGGTCTGCAACGATCTCTCACCCGATATGGAGACTCCTCTGAGAGAGAAGGTCGGGGACAACGCTCTCTTCTACCCCGGTGACGCTGAGGTCATAGAGTGGCCGGGAGAGTGCGATGTGGTCGCATCCGCCTCCTGCATCCAGTGGTGGGAGGATCCGCTCGCTTTCTTCCCCAAGGCGTATAAGGCTTTAGCAGATGGTGGACAGCTAATATTCAGCACTTTTTTGCCCGGCAACCTACAGGAGCTCACCGCAGTCACCGGAGCCGGGCTTCGCTACCCATCTCGTTGTGAGATTGAGCGAGCCATGGAGGAAACAGGCTTCGTGGAGATCCGGCTTATTGAGCAGCACCGGACGCTCCACTTCCCCACCCTTATCCGACTGCTGAGCCACCTACGCGACACCGGCACCAATAGCCTCTCCTCGGGTGGTCTCTGGACGCCACGGCGACTCGTAGAGCTGGAGCACTCCTATCGAAACAACTTACATCTGTCTCCCGAAGCCCCCTTACCCCTCACCTACGTGGGGCTGAGAGGCTCCGGATGGCGAAAGAGAAAATAACAAATGAAAGAATTACTTCCCCTCCGCACCTACTTCATCTCCGGCATTGATACAGATGCCGGTAAGACAGTTGCCACCGGTTTTATCTCCAAAGCACTCCTTGATGATGGCGTCAGTGTGATTACTCAGAAGCTTATCCAGACAGGCAATCACGGCATCTCCGAGGACATCACAGTTCACCGTCAGATCGAGAGGAGGACTCTCCTGCCTGAGGATCTCGACGGGACTACCTGCTGCCTCATTTACTCCTATCCCTGCTCGCCTCATATGGCACTGGCGATAGACGGCAGGGAGCCGGAGTACGACAAGGCTACAGCCAATACGCACCGGCTGGAGAGAGAGTATGACAAGGTGCTAATTGAGGGTGCCGGGGGGCTGATGGTACCCCTCACCGAGGACCTCCTAAATATTGACTATATCGCTCGAGAGAGACTCTCCTGTATCCTGGTCGGGACGGCTAAGCTGGGAAGCATCAATCACATCCTCCTGAGTATGGAAGCACTCGCCCATAGAGGCATCCCCACTCCCATGCTGGTATACAATAAGGGCGTCTCTACCGATGATCGCATCACTGCGGAGACAGAGCGGTACCTCAGGAACTACCTCCGAAAGCACTACCCCGAGACCACACTCATAGTGCTACCACCCCTTGACCTTTGACCGAGCGAGTTTACTGCATATACTTACTCCTGAAGTCCTCATAGACCCGACACATTTCATCGGGCAGGTAGGTGAGTGCCTTCTCGACCAAGTCGTCCGGCACGCCATAGTAGGCCTCCGCCATCCCGCCGACAATTGCTGCCAGAGTGTCGCTGTCACCCCCATAGTGTATAGCGGAGCGTATGGCATCCTCATAGTCAGTCGACCGAAGCAGTATCGTCAGCGCAAGAGGGACACAGCCCCGGCACGTCTCATCAAAGACTCCAGCAGACGGCAGATTACTCTCATAGTCGGCTCCATACGAGGAGATAAGGAGCTCCTGGATCTTGTCCCACTCACCGCACCTCAGACGGAAGATTGCCTCAGCGATCACCTGAGCCCCCTTGATCCCCTCAGGGTGATTGTGTGTAGGCTCAGCGCTACACTCAGCCTGGGCGCGGGTACTCTCTATGGTCTCAAATGCCCACCCCACCGGCGATACTCTCATCGCAGAGCCATTGCCATAGCTCCCATAGGGCTTAGGGGCAGCCGAGAGGAGCCAGCCGAGGAAACGCCCTCCATATCCCCTCCCCGGGTATCGATGGCACCACTCCAGTAGCGAAGACTCATAGCTCTTTCCGTGCAGGATCGCATCCGCCACAGCAATTGTACAGACCGTATCATCGGTAAAGGTCGTCCCCTCACGGAATAGGTCAAGGTCGTAGTGCTCCATATCGTTGTCAAACTCATAGGATGAGCCTGCAATATCTCCAATAATCGCTCCTATCATATATACGGTCTTCTTTTTGTCCAAAAATACAATAATTATCCCAATTGAGAAAATCACTAACTTCACGATCCCTGCACTTCTCAGCAAGGGGCAGAAAGGTGAATGTGCTTGATCTTGTGGAGCCGAGCGGAAAGAGTTAGATTTGCTCTGTGAGCGACACAAGAGGTCGCCCCTTAGTCATAAGTTAACTAATAGACCTACCTATCATGAAGTCCGATCAGCACTGCACTCTACGTGTCAGGGGACAAGTCCTGGATCTCACAGAGGAGCCTGTCGTCATGGGCATCCTCAATCATACGCCAGACTCCTTCTATGCCGGAAGCCGCATCCAAGGAGAGGAAGCTGTCGAGGAGCGTATCGACAAGATCATCGCTGAGGGCGCCAAGATCATTGATGTGGGAGGCTACTCCTCCCGCCCCGACGCGGACGATGTCTCCCCTGAGGAGGAGTGGCGCCGACTGCGTGAGGTACTCACCGCCATCCGCCGTCACTACCCCGATGTGATCGTGAGCGTGGACACCTTCCGCGGAGAGGTGGCTCGCAGGTGTATCGAGGAGGGCGATGCCGATATCATCAACGACATATCCGGTGGCTTGATTGATCCGGAGATGCTTCCGACAGCGGCACAGCTTGACGTCCCCTATATCCTGATGCATATGAGGGGGACGCCAAAGACTATGCAGAAGCTGCTCCACTACGATGGTCGTGTCGCTGACGGGGCTATAGAGGAGCTCCTCGGTCAGCTGCAAAAAGCTCGCGAGCTGGGTATGAGGGATGAGAATATCATCCTTGACCCGGGATTTGGCTTCTCAAAGAATACGGAGCAAAATTGGGAGATGATGGCTGATCTCGACAAGTGGATCGACCTTGGCTACCCGCTCCTTGTGGGCATCAGCCGGAAGAGTATGATCTATAAGCTCTTTGGTCACACCCCCTTCGAGGCACTCAATGGCACCACCTTCCTCAATACCTACTCCCTCCTCCATGGCGCACACATTCTGCGGGTGCATGATGTGCGGGAGTGCGTAGAGTGCGTCCGTATGTATCAGGAACTCCGCCGGCTCACCACCGAGGATGCCAAGCCGGTCGACTAAGTAGCATCCTAATATACTATGGAGTGGCTGTCCTTTAATATCGTCGACGTACTCGACATACTTCTCTTTAGCGTCCTACTCTACTACCTCTTCAAGGCGCTCCGCAAGGGGGGCAATAGTACGCTCCTCGTGGGTATCATCACCTTTGTGATGATGTGGGTACTCTTTTCCCGCATCCTCAGCATGCGCCTCATGGGTCGGATCATGGACTACATGATGGGGATGGGGCTGCTGGTGTTGGTGATCCTCTTTCAGGACGACATACGTCGCTTCCTCACCCTGCTGGGCTCGACGAATAAGTGGCTCTCCCCGGAGAAGATCTTCCGACAGCGCAAGCGCGACCAAGCCAAGCAACAGGAGGCCTCGTACATCGCGATGATGACCTTTGCCTGCCTCCGAATGGCAAAGAAAAAGGTGGGGGCGCTGATCGTCATCGAGAATAACGTCGACCTAACGCCAATTGCACACACCGGTGAACTGCTGAACGCGGACGTCAATTCGCGACTTCTTGAAAACATATTCTACGAGGGCTCTCCGCTCCACGATGGGGCGATGATCATCCGTGACCGACGCATTCTCGCCGCAGCCTGCATCCTACCTGTCGCACACGGGAGCTCCCTACCAAAGGAGATGGGGCTCCGCCACCGCTCCGGTCTGGGCGTAAGTCAGCAATCGGATGCCCGTGTCATCATCGTCAGCGAGGAGCGCGGTGAGATCACCATAGCCTACCGCGGAGAGATCGTTCGCCAGGTAGACTCCGATGGGCTACGCCGCTTCCTCTCCTCAGACTTCTCCGATCTCTCCACCATCGGACCCATATTAGCCCCGACGGCGTGATACTAGTTTAGGTCAATAACGTCTTTGAAAAAGAAATGAAAGGATTTATACAGAGCGAGGAGCCTATCCTCACCCGACACTCTCAGTACGACCTCAATAGCTCCCTACCGAACGGGATAGAAAAGGTCGAGGAGTTGCTGGGGAGCATTCTCCTCACCACACCCTCAGCCTTCAATTCCCAACCGGTTCGTATGGTCCTCCTCACCGGTCCGGCACACCACCGCCACTGGGACCTGATCAAGTCCCTCTTGATAGATAAAATCGGTGAGGAGAAGTATGTCGATGGCACAGCGGATAAGATCCAAGGGTTTCGTGATGCAGCAGGGACGGTCCTTTTCTTTGACGACGAGCAAGTGACCAAGTCGCTGCAGGAGCGCTTCCCCGCCTATGCACACAATTTCCCCCTTTGGGCGGAGCAGGTGCAGGGCTCACATCAGTATGCAGCTTGGCTGGGACTGGTTGAGCTTGGCTTCGGTGCTAATCTCCAGCACTACAACGGACTCGATGACAATCAAGTGCGTGAGGATGCGGGTGTACCCCCAGAGTATCGGTTCATCGCTGAGCTGGTCTTCGGTGGGAAGAACAGCGATACCGGAGAGGAGAAAGAGAAAGAGCCCCTCTCAAAGACCCTTCGGGTGGTCTCCGAATAGCCCCAGACCGCCCGGTACATAGTCCATCATGCGGCGGGTAATAGTCATAGCCCTCGTAGTGACGCTTATCGTCACGCATGTGTCGTCATTGCTCTCTGCAGAGACAATGGCGGCACACCGGGAATACCCCGCTCCGAGAGACAGTCTCCCCATCACAAAGCAGGACTCTGTGCCACTCTTCTACACCATACCCAACATCACCATCGAGACTCCGCGGGGGAAGTACAGCAAGGAGGATAATCCTGCGATCACCCTCGTGCTGGATGCAATGGAGGGTGAGCGCAATAGGCGAGACAGCATAGACTACAGCTATCACCTCAGAGGAGCCGATCGGCTGACTCTCTCGCTTGCCAATTTTGACCTAAAAGCAAAGTGGCTCAATACGCTCTTCCCCTTTTTCCCAAAGTACGTTACTCGCTCCCGTCTTGATGGAAAGTGGGTACTCCCCCTCTCCATAAGAGATCGGATCTCAGACTACGGATATAGTGTGGAGGACAAAAAGTGGCGAGAGGTGATCCGTTACTCACGTCACACCGGGCTAGATCAGACCCTTGATGACGGGACGATGACCGTGGCGATAGAGGACCTCTTCCCTGAGGTGGACCTCTATGGCAGAGACGTCCGACTACTGCAGACGCACTTCGCTAGCCCCCTTAGCTCCGATGGGCTGAGCCAGTATAAGTACTACCTCACCGATACACTCATTATGCGTGGGCAGGTGGCGCAGACGGTCACCTTCTTCCCCTTTGTGCCGAGCGACCCCACCTTCCGAGGGCATCTCTACTTCACCGTCACCGATCCACCACGCTTACTGAGGAGCGAGCTCATCGTCCCTCAGTCCACCAACCTCAATTTCGTCGATGCTCTCTCGATCACTCAGGAGTACGATCCCGTCCAGCCGGACAAGAGGCAGGTGAGCGAGGAGGCCCTCAGCCTCTCCTTTAGGCTCTACTGGCGCCTGCTCTCCCTCTACGTGGAGCAGACGAGACACTACGGCGGTCGAGAGGTGGTTACCCCGGGGATGCCGATAGCCCGATCAGACACTCTACTCTTCACGGCACCTCAGGCCATCACTGACCTCTCCTCCGACACCACGGCAGTCCGATACCGACCTGAGACGGAGCGGATGCTCGCCTCTGATCAGGGGCTCAAGGACTTCCTCGCAGAGGTAAAGGCGATCCCTATCTACCGCTTCCTCTTAGATGCAGCAGATATGATATCCCTCGGGTACATCAGGACGCGGTACGACAGAGACAAACTCTTCGGAGGGAGCTACTTCGACATTGGTCCGATCACTAAGATGATAGGATTCAATGAGGTGGAGGGCAACCGCCTGCGACTTGGGGGGAGGACAACGGGCTTTATCTCCCCACGCTTCTTCCTCGAGGGATACCTCGCTTATGGCTTCAGGGATCACGAGCTGAAGCACTCCCTATCTGTCATCTGGTCATTTCTCCCTAAAGGGTACTTTCGGGAAGAGTTTCCGAGGGACGAGCTGCAATTCTCTTATAGCCACGACCTCTTTACCCCTGGTCAGCTCTATGCGACCGACCCGCAGGATAATACCTACTACCACTTTGGCACCACCTATCTCACCAATCGGTCCTATCGGAATATCTGGCAGATACAGTACATCCACGACTACGGCTCCACGCTGTCGCTCCGTGTCTACCTGCAGCATGTGACCGACACGCCGGCGGAGCACGGCTTCCCGTACCTCAAGGTTCAGCGGGATGGAGACCTGCTACGCCAGTGGTCCATTACTGATGCCGCTGCCGGAGTGGAGGTTCGGTGGGCACCGGGAGAGCGCATCCGTCCCGGCTCGATGGAGCGCCACTCGCCCTTCAAGGATCTGATCAAGCGGGAGTACCCGGTACTCTTCCTCAAGCACGAGACTGCTGCGAGGGTCCTCGGAGGGGAGTACCTCAGGCACCGGACGGAGATCCGTCTGGAGCAGCGCCTGCCGATGGGCATCTGGGGTCGTATGGACTACCAAGTGACGGTGGGGAAGCTCTGGAATACAGTCCCCTTCCCCCTCCTCTACATACCACCGACCAATCGTGGCTTCACTCTGCACGACAATGCATTTAAGATCCTCTACCCACTGGAGTATGTGGCAGACGAGTGGGCAACACTCTTCGCACAGTGGCATATGAGGGGGCTGATCCTGAATAGGATCCCCCTGCTGAATAAGCTTAGCCTAAGGGGTGTCTGGAGCGTTAATTACCTCTACGGCAACACATCGAAGCTCAATCAGCAAGCCCATGCGACAGACATTTTCATCCTTCCCACGATAGCCACAGAGATGCGCCACCAGAGCTATGTGGAGCTCGGCTTCGGGCTGGAGAATATCCTTAAGCTGGGTCGCATCGATGTCTACCGCCGTCTGACCGCTCCGGGGGCCTACAGTCAGGGATCGCCCTGGGCGGTACGTGGCACACTCCGAGTCGACTTTTGACAAGACGAATACTTAGGGAAATGGAGCACGCTCTCTACAGACTCATCAGCACTGTCCTCCTCACTCTCGCACTACCTCTTGCCGTTACGGCACAGGAGACGACTCGACTCAGTCTCTCCGCCACAGGAGGCATCATCGCCCCTCGGTTGCATCCTATGGGCGGGGTAAGCCTCCGGGGTAACAGCACCCTTTTTACCCCAAGGCTCCAGGTAGGCTACCACCTCTCATACCAGGATGGCAAGCAGACCGATGACGAGATGAGGGCAACCTGGGCGACGGGGTTGCCGGGACGCTATATCGGGAACTATCAGCTGAGACAGACAGTCAGTCGTCGGATGGGACTTAGTGCCTGGAGTACACTCCGCTGGGTCATCTCAGAGCGAGATAGGATCAACCTCAGTGGCACACTCAAGCTACAGGACACTTGGGATCAGCGATACCACCTCGGGATCAATAATATAGTGCCTCTGGAGGCTGAGGGTCAGACCACTTACTCGGGAGAATTAGAGCGACTAACCCGAGCCGGAGGAGCTCTGCCTAGCCGCTTCCCCGGCCGGAACGGCGGACGACTGAAGCAAAAAGTGACCGGAGCGCTGACTCTCTCCGGTGACCACCGACTGCCAAGCTCCTCAGCACATCTCTCTTGGTCTATTGACCATCAGCACCATGAGGAGGACTGCCCCAATGAGCGGGTGGTCGCTCATCACCTGCCGGATACTGAGATCAGGACGGAGATCAGAGAGGGGCACCTGCCACATCTATCGTATGATGAGGTAAGCGAGAGGTCGTACGGCTTCCGCAAGATCAGTGAGAAAAGCACACACCTCGGGGAGAGGAGCTATGGCGCTAAGGCTAAGCTCAATGCCAAAGTGGCAGAGGGGCAGCTGACCCTACTCCTCTCGGGTAGACGGCTGGAGGCATCAGAGAGCGACACTTCAGATAAGGTCCATCCCCTGCTCAGCGCCCACTTCCCCACCTTTGCCTCAATGCCCAAGCGAGATCTCACCGAAGCCTCCTACCTCGGAGATAGAGGGGTACTCTACTGCCTCGGCCCCTTGGTCGACCACCGATATGTACACGACTTAGATACTTGGGATGAGCAGAGATTCTCTCGCACACCCAATATCCCCAGCTATCTCCCGGCCAGCTTTGACGTAGTGACGGAGCGCGCTGATGGTCTGGTCAAGTGGCAACGAGACCTGCTTCCCGACCAGCTCTCCCTGACGCTCGGCAGCGGCATCAGGGGCTATCGACTTAGCTATCTCTGTCACACGGTAGTAGAGAATAGAGCCGGCGAGGATGTCTCCGGCACCAAGCACTACTTCGCCCTGCTGCCCTACCTAACCCTTGATTACAAGACCGAGAGCAGATGGCTCTCCTTTGTCTCTCTGTCCACCGACCAAGTGTTGCCTGACTACAGGGTGATGATCCCCTACAACAAGCACTCGAGTACCGACCACACCGTGGAGATGGGACGAAGGGAACTGCGACCCGAGTATCGGCTGTCTGCCAGCGCCGGAGTCCGTAGGGAGTGGGAGGGAAACCACCTCTCTGCCTCGCTTGACTGGATCGAATCGCGTGACTACCTCTACAGATATGTAGATCCCGACTTCACACAGGAAGACTTCAGTGAGGTGATCCCACGGCAAAAGAGTGCTGTACCCACGGATGGACACTGGTCGCTGGAGACAATGGGTAATGCACCCTTTGCGCAGACGATCGGGCTGACCATAGAGGCGATCTACAGACTCAGCCGCCTCTCCTCGCCTCTGCTAAGACCGATCGGTGTGAGGATGGAGTACCGGCTGACCGGGTGGGACACCTCGTCCGTGGAGACCCTGCAGCATGCCCGTAGAGAGCGGATCCCCCTACCAGGCATCGGGCATCATCGCCTCAGCAGTGCCATAGACTACTCCACCGAACTATGGGGCGTGACGATCACCGGTGACTACGCCTCAGATAGGTGTGTCAGTGTGGGTGAGAGTGCTATAGATGATCTCTATGAGAGCTCATCCCTACGTCTCTCCACGGAGGCGCATGCCAAGCTGTCTAATCATTTCTCACTCACTTTCCGTGGAGACAACCTGCTGAATACCCCTACAAGGCTCTACCAGGGATCCGGAGACTTCCTCTACCAGCTCGCCTACGAGGGACCAAGGCTGACGTTAGGCTTTAGGTATACACTTCCCGACTGACCTTATGACTTACCATACACTTAGCCTGCTGACGGCAGCACTTATCCTCCTCACCGGTTGCAAGATAGATCCTGACTACACCCTACCTAAGGGTGAGAGTGGCGAAACGATACTCGTCGGCGACATCACGGAGGACTATGTGCTCAGCGCCGGGAGGTACCACCTTGAGGGGACAGTTCGAGTCCGAAAGGGAGCGACACTGACAATAGAGCGGGGAACGGTGATCGCCTCAATGCCGGGCTTTGATAAGTACATCCTCGTGGAGCAGGGGGCCAAGATACGGATCCTCGGTACGGCTGAGGAGCCGGTAGTCCTCTGTGCGGACAAGGGACGCGATCTCCCAGGCTACTGGGGCGGGCTGATCATCAATGGGAAGGCACCCATCTGCGGTGCTGCACATCGTGTGGCAGAGGTTGATGAAGCGGAGCGCGACCAATACTATGGCGGAGACGACCCTCGTGATGACTCGGGCGAGATACACTACCTGATCATTGATAGCCCCGGAGCAAGCCTGAGGGCAGATGTGGAGCACAATGGGCTCACGCTCAATGGTGTTGGCTCCGACACAGAGATCGACCATGTGGCGATCCTCAACTCAGGAGATGACGGACTGGAGTGCTTCGGCGGGACAGTATCCCCCCATACGATCCTTGTGAGAGGTGCTGAGGATGACCTGATCGATCTGACGGACGGCTACCGCGGCACCATCAGTCGTCTCTATGGCATCTATAGCTCGGAGAGCAGGGAGAGAGGGGAGGAAAACCTCTGCCTCATAGAGGCGGACGGCAATCTGGATGGGCGCTATCCCGATGCCAAAGGGATGACCTCAGCCACGATAACTGACTGCACACTGGAGGTGAGGGGCAAGGGACCGGACTACGGTGTCTTGGCTCGTCGCGGGGCCTCCATAGACCTAAGCAAGTGTGAGTTCCGCGGGTCCGGCAGGGTGGGACAGCTCCTCCGCTGCGAGAGCGAGGAGGGTCAATCCTCAATCACCGGCTCCTACGCCAGCGGACTAACTGTCTCCCGCCCCGGTTCGAGTGAGGGCATCACGGCCCATAAGTCAGAGCAGATCACCGGCTGCGACCTCAGCTTATTTGACTGGGTAGAGCGTTACTTCCGGCGTGCGGCAGCGGGGTATCAGAGGTAAGCGACCCTGCAGGCTCAGGGATTTTTCTTTTACCGATATTAGACGACACTAATACCGGTAAAAGACTCACCTAATATCGGTATTAGTTTTGCCCCACGTTTTCACCTGCTCAGCACGATGATGCAGGCGCCCGGTGGAAAGAGTGTCTGCCGAAAAATGGGTAACTTTAGCCTCGGAAATAAAGGCTTGTCATATGACCTCTAAGCACCCTATATATATCTACCTCGCCATCATCCTTGGCGTAGTCATCGCCCTACTCTCCGGCTGCCACCCGTTCGATACGATCGGGCCGCTGAAGAGCAACAAGACGGACTTCCAAAACATTGCCGCCGAGGGTGATACACTGAAGGTGATCATATCCTCTGACCGGAAATTTGTCCCCGTAACGGAGACCGACTGGCTCTCGGCCAACCTACCCGCCGGCAAAAGTCGGAATAAGGTGACCATCAATGTACGTCCCAATCTCTCCGACAAGGAGCGGGTCGGTGAGATAGCCTTTGTCATAGCCGAGGACGAGGAGGGGGAGAAGGACAGAGTGAGCATCAAGGTCCATCAGCTGGGTCGAGATCAGAACTTTGCCATTGACAGCGTAATGTACGAGATCCCGCTGATCTTCCACGTCATCACCAACCCCGAGGATATTGCCAAGAAAGATGCTCAGAATAACGACAACGATCCTAATAACGACTACACTAAAGTAAACGGGGAATCCCTCCAGCGACTGGTCGAGCAGGTCAATCAGCTCTACTCCGGCAATCCGCCAAACCCCAAGAGAGTAATGATGGGGAAGGGATACAATAGGATCGGCTTGACGAACTCCAGGATCCGCTTTGTCTTAGCCACAAAAGATCCGGATGGCAAGCGACTATCCCCATCAGGCATCACCTTACACGACATGACGGAGCGGGCTCTTGATCCGACTGCTGTGATGCAGGATAAGAAGGGCGGCATCTACCACTCGATGAGCTTCCCGATCAGCAGTTACATCAACGTCTATGTCTTCCCCTTCAAGCCCGGTAAGGATGTAGGGCAGATCACTCTGGGGATCTCCCATATGCCCTATCTCGTCACAGAGCATAAGCTGGAGGGACTCGGCACCTTAGACAGAGTGATAAAGGGATTTGACAACTACAATCACTGCATTGTGCTGAATTACCAGCAGTTTGAGAACCGAGTCAAGGAGACTCAGTCGATCAGCAAGATCCATGGGGATCTCACACCGGCAGCTGTAACGCTTGCTCACGAGCTAGGGCACTACCTCGGGCTGGGGCATGTCTTTGCGGAGAAAAAGGCTGAGGGAGAGACGAGTGCCCTGCAGCTCACTGAGGAGTGCATCGACAGCGACTATGTTGATGACACGCCCTCCTACAATAGGGTCGCTTACAATAAGGTGATGAGTGAGCAGATCGCTGCTCTTGAGTCAAGCCAAGGCTCCACACTGCAGTCCGTCCTCTCCACCCTCCTGACGAGAGACCTCTGCGATGGGCGATTTAATCAGATCTCCTACAACCTAATGGACTACGAGGTCTCCTACAACGATCGCTTTACACCGGGTCAAATATCCCGGATGAGACAGGTACTCTACTACAGCCTCACCGTGCCGGGGGACAAGCTGGTCAGCCATACGAGATCGGCGCTCAGGTCGGATGAGGAGAGTGCCATCGGTCGTCCGGTGGCGGTAGAGTGCAAGATCCATATACATACTAAGCCGTAATGCCATGAGACGAAGAAGATCACGTGTGGTAGCACTCCTCCATGGGAGGAGAGACCTACTGCTGTACCTCTTAGTGATGGTCCTATTGGGACTCTTCAGCCTCTACGGGCTGGGAAGTACGACACCGAGGGAGGAGATAGTAGCCGGGCAGATAGAGCAATTGTGTCGCTTGGACCGCAAGGGGGAGCTCACGACTGCCGATCTCCTCACACGGACAACTTCACCGATATACGAGGGCTCAGTACTCCTGATGCACAGAGTGATAGATAATGGTGGCGAGCAGGTATCAACGGCAGCACTTCGGATACCGACCCTGCTGGCAGCGATACTGCTCGGAGTATTTTTCTTCATCTTTGTCTGTAGAGACCGCAGCCGACCCATTGCTCGAGTGGCGCTCTTCTTCCTCATTGCCACTCCATTCTTTCACTACTTCATCATCACCGGAGGGCCGGCCATGCCGGGTGCTCTCTTTGGGACCCTTGCGCTGATGGTATGCCACGATATGACGACAAGTGAGAGGAGGCATCCGGTAGGCCCCATACTACTCTGTGGTGTATTCCTGGCTCTCACCGGTCTGTCGGTAGGGGCCGGAGGAGTAGTCATCCCGTCACTTGCCATGCTCCTATGGGGTCTCCTCGGGAGCCGGTCCGGGGTGAGAGGTCGGCTGTGGATACCGATTGCATCAGTTGTCCTCGGCGTATTGCTCGTAGCCCTTTCCGCAACCATTCCGGGCGAGTGCCACTGGCTAACGCCTGAGTCAGGACGATGGTCCGGCCGTGGTCTGTGGGGATGCCTCCTGACGCTGATACCCTGGGGCGTGGTGACCCTGATGGATGAGAAGAAGTCCTCGGGGATGAGGTACAGCCTGGGGCATCTGTCTACCGAGGGTCTCGCTCTACTGACGATCGTCTCAGCCCTTGTCTACAACCTCGCCTCCGGCACAGGCGATCCTGCGCCATCCCTTGTAGTAGCCCCGTTTGTCTGTCTCATTGCCGGTGAGGCCTTCCGCTCACTGCTGCGGTGCAAGCCCGGGCGGATCACCACATTCGCTTACGTGATCAACATCCTGGGGCTGGTGATGCTCGGGGTACTGGTCTTTGTCCTCGTGGGGCCGAGTGATCCGGTCAACGCCCTCATCTCTACCCTCAACGGATCCGATGGGGCTATTGCTGTCGCTGCTGTGCGTGGGGCAGTCAGGTCACATATGGCTCTCTGCCTGCTCCTAATGGTAGGGCCGATCATAGCTGCCCTGACAATGGTCTATCAGCGTGTCAGAGGGAGTGAGACGAAGCAGGCATACAGCAGCATCCTGATGGTGCTCCTTATCACCCTGGCGGTCGACCTGCCTCTCGTGGCTCTCGTGGGATCGCTTTAGGTCCATGATAAGATCAAGGGGTAAGTCACTCTTCTCTTCTCTCCTCTTAGGTGCGGTACTCATCGCCACAGGAGGAGGCTGTCAATCACACCGCCCGCCTCTCAATGAGATAGTGATAGACACAGACCTGCCGGTGATCTCGGAGGAACCTCTTCGTATGGGGATCACTCTGGACGTCGGGTGCGGTGGGAAAGACCTCCTTACCCCTAACCTCATCCCGAATGCAGGATTTGAGTTGGCTCCACCTCTCCGACTCTGTCCCATGCAGGATCATAAGCACACTCTTCCCACTGGAGGTAAAGGATGGTGAGCGGTATAGTCTTAGCTGCTATGTCAGCAGCGACTTGGCGGAGGCAAGGGTCTCCTTAGTGAGGGACACACTTTCCCCCAAAAAAGTCTCCACCGAGGCCTCCATACGTGGTGACGTCTACTGGAGCCGTCAGGATGTGGAGTTGCAGATCACCACTGCGACGGACTCCGCCTACTTGATGATAGAGTCTCGACCCATCCGGCGCACGGATGAGGGGATGGGCTACACCCAGCCGAGGGGCTATGTCTCCCTCGATGAACTATGGCTCACGAGGAAAGAGCCACAGTCCGATCCGGAGGTCCCGCTGCCAAATGCGCTCATGAAGCTCCTGAGAGGGCTTGATCCCGACTTCGTGAGATTTCCAGGTGGCAGAACTGCGAATGGCTATTACCCCGGGAGCTACCCCACTCCCCACTATGGTCATCAGGATACTCTCTCGATCTGGACCTTGG
>QWCJ01000178.1_pt1 | contig 25907 bp, 22 predicted proteins | sample 1972501 | NCBI WGS metagenome assembly QWCJ01 (sample SAMN09866711, study PRJNA288562) | Human vaginal metagenome isolate term2_vaginal, whole genome shotgun... | isolation source: vagina | host: Homo sapiens | place: USA: California
ATGTGCTGAATATCTATACCTGTAATAATGCTTACGCAGATGTTTTCCAGACTGATTTTGGATAATGCCTACAACTTATGGGAATGATGTTGTGTATTGTCTCAAGTCTCATTGTGGGGTAAGGGGATATTGTAGGCAGAAGTGGGTGCTTCAAGTTCAAATTATCTGCAAATTCAGTAATGAGAGGACGTGTAAACGGAATAAGGACGTTCAAGGGCTTAGTTGCGGATTTGAGGAAATAGATGCCGGGAAGAAAAAAATATCAAAATGTTTTGCAGGATAAAAAAAAAGCATTATCTTTGCACTCGCAATTCAGAAATGAGGTCTCTTATGACGAATGCAACGGGGTGTAGCGCAGCCCGGTAGCGCTCCTGGTTTGGGACCAGGCGGCCGCAGGTTCGAATCCTGTCGCCCCGACAAAGAAGCATTTAGTGAAATGTAATTGCGGAAATAGCTCAGTTGGTAGAGCACAACCTTGCCAAGGTTGGGGTCGCGAGTTCGAGTCTCGTTTTCCGCTCTTTGAAATACTGCGATAAGTAAGCCAAGAGACGTGCTCTCTGAATGCCCAGGTGGCGGAATTGGTAGACGCGCACGTTTCAGGTGCGTGTGTTTCACGACGTGCAGGTTCGAGTCCTGTTCTGGGCACTTTACTTATTCATTTGAAAATTTATATAATGGAGAGGTGGCGGAATTGGTAGACGCGCTACTTTGAGGGGGTAGTGAAAATTGCTTCGTGGGAGTTCGAGTCTCCTCCTCTTCACATGGTAAGTTCTTTTCTTACTGTTTGCGGAAATAGCTCAGTTGGTAGAGCACAACCTTGCCAAGGTTGGGGTCGCGAGTTCGAGTCTCGTTTTCCGCTCTTTTTTATTTTATATTGGAGAAACATTCTATCACCATCTAAATGAATTTATATTTAAGATATTTCGACAATGAAACATTGGTCTATAATGTCGATCAAGCGTTGGATTTTTTAGCGTCTATCCCGGATATACAATTAACACCGGACTTAGTAGAGGATATCCGTGCTTATGTGGATAGCGACTTGTTTTATCCGAAACGATACAAAGTTCGTCCCAGAATTTACTTTATCATTATAAAGACAGAAGCCGCTTCAATGTTAGATTTTAAGCAGAAGAAAGCCCTTCGTTCTACTGATATGGCTCAGCCCAAGGATAACCCTATAATCATGCATCTTAATGAAGAGAGGGATGGATGGTATGAAGGATCTTTAGACTTTAAGCGAGTGGTCTATATTCCAACGACCGGTAAATATGAATACCGCGACACACATTTCGTGGCACAGTGCAAGTCTATTTCAGGAATCGACTGCTATAATCGGATTATCGATTACCTGAGGGGGCGTGTAGATAATCGTAGTCAGTTCCCTTCAGCTAAAGGTAAAAACTTCTCGTTCCGTTATCTTGGAATGTGGAAATAACAAACTTTTGATAGGATGGCTTTATGAATAAAGTGATGTTGATAGGAAATGTAGGTCGCGATCCGGAAGTTCGTTATTTTGAAGCAGACCAATGTGTGGCTACTTTTTCAATGGCGACCACCGAAAGAGGCTATTCACTTCCCAATGGAACTAAAGTTCCGGACAGAACCGATTGGCATACAATTGTATTATTCAAAAGTTTGGCAAAATATGCGGAACGTTACATTCATAAAGGAGATAAGCTTTATATAGAAGGCAGGATACGGTATCGCGATTATGATGATAAGAAAGGAATTCGACATTCTGTAACGGAAGTATACGCAGATTCATTGGAATGGCTTTCTGCTCCTAAAAAAGCAAATGCGGTGAACACCTCAAAAGAACAGGAAGAAACTTCTTCTGAAGACGATTCTAAATTACCATTTTGATGGACGACTTCTTCAGCAACCTTTCAACATACGTAGAGTTTCAGCTCCCCACTTTAGGTGTAGTAATAGCTGCAACTTTAGTTCTCTTGCTATTATTATTATCAGGGTTTGCCAGTGGATCGGAGATAGCTTTTTTTAGTCTTTCGCCCAATGACCTTGATAGCCTTGATGCAGAGAAGAATGAAAACGACTCTAAAATACAATTGTTGCGAGATGACAATGAACGAACTTTGGCTACGATTCTGATTCTCAATAACCTTGTCAATGTGACAATTGTGATGCTTTCGAATTTTGTACTTGTAAGAATGTTCGTGTTCAAGGTCGCTTGGTTGGAGCTACTTTGTGTAACAATTCTTCTTACGTTCCTGCTTTTGCTTTTTGGAGAAATAATGCCTAAGGTCTATAGTCGCCAAAACCCACTTCGGTTCTGTCGGAATGCGGCTAAAACCATTATGTTCTTCCGAAAGCTGTTTTGGCCTATTGAGAATATTCTACTGAGTAGCAGTGCTTTCGCGGAAAGGGTTATGCAGAAGGAAAATCACCAATTGTCGGTTGATGAATTGGAACAGGCTCTGGAGCTAACCAATAAAAGTGATATAGTTGATGAAAAAGAGATGTTGCAAGGCATCATACGTTTTGTTGATGAGACCGCGAAAGAAGTGATGACATCACGTCAGGACATTATTGATCTTGACATTCATTCCTCTTATACTCAAGTTCTGCAATGTATTACGGATAACAATTATTCTCGAATCCCTATTTATCAAGATAATATCGATAATATACGAGGGATTTTGTATATCAAGGATTTGTTACCTTACTTATCAAAACCAGATACGTTTAGATGGCAAAGTTTAATACGTCCTCCTTATTTCGTACCTGAAACTAAGAAAATAGATGATTTGTTGCGAGAGTTTCAAAACAATAAGGTGCATATAGCTATAGTTGTTGATGAATTTGGTGGGACGAGTGGTTTGGTAACGCTTGAGGATATTTTGGAAGAGATAGTTGGGGAAATAAACGATGAGTTCGATGAGGATGAGAAGGTGTATGTAAAAGTGAGCAAAAACACTTATCTTTTTGAAGGAAAAACGACAATAAGTGATTTTACTAAAGTTCTCAATTTGAATATTGATTTTTCAGATGTTCAAGGCGATGCCGATTCATTAGCAGGTCTGCTTTTGGAGATAAAAGGTGATTTCCCTGTCATTCATGAAAAAATATCGTTTATGAATTTGGATTTTGAAGTAGTGGGAATAGAGAATAGGCGAATCAGCAAAATAAAGGTTACAATAAATAATGTTGATAAGTCATGATAATCTACCTCAAGGTATCTCCATATCCGGCATGGAAATTGGGACGGGTAGGGAGAATGAAAAGATTGGAGAACGAGATTTGCTTCGTGAGATGTGCGGATATGATGTAGAACTTTCTCACAATGAAAATGGCAAGCCACTGATAAAAGACTGGAATCTTAGCATTTCTCACACTAAAGGCTTCCTGGTAATAATTCTTTCCAAAATATTTCGTGTGGGCATCGATATCGAATATCGTTCGGAAAGAGTGAAACGTATCGCCAAGAGATTTCTTCGTACAGACGAATTTTACACGAATACGGAACAACTTCTCACAATATGGTGCGCAAAGGAAACAATCTATAAATTATTGTCGGAAGAACGTCTAACGTATCAAGAAATAAAAGTAGATCCATTGCGAGAAACAGCTATGAATATGCGTACCAATCGGTCGTATCCTTTTGTAACTAAATATTATAAAGATTATATTATTACTTATGCATGGCTGTAATAGATGATTTGATAAGCATTAGAATAAACAGACTATGCTCAGTGATATTTTTTAATTAACAAATTTCTTGTTTTTTTTATACAAAAAAATTTGATATACCTACAAGATTTTTTACATTTGCATTGTTTTAATAACGATAATAATATTATAATTCATTTTAATAATTAAAACAATGAAAAAATTAATTCTTATGGCAGCTGTTATGCTTGCCTCAGCAGGTGCTTATGCACAACACGCAGTAGGGTCTTTTAATCTCCAGCCTAAAATTGGAATGAATGTATCCAATTTAACTGACTTCAATGATTCTGATCCAAGAGTAGGTCTCGCAGCCGGTATCGAAGGTGAGTATCAAGCTACTGATCTGTTCTCTATCAGTGCAGGAGTTCTTTACTCTATGCAAGGAGCTAAATCGGATTTTAAGTCTTCCACTCTTAATAGCCAAGTAACCGCAACTACTAAATTGGACTATATTAATATTCCAATTATGGCAAACGTTTACGTAGTTAAAGGACTTGCTGTTAAGTTGGGTATTCAGCCTGGTTTCAAGGTGAATAGCGAAATAAAGAAAGATGTAAAAACACCTATTGGCAATGGTGCAAAATCTACTGAAATTGAAGCAAAGTCGTTCGATTTTTCTCTTCCTGTGGGCATTTCTTACGAGTATGCAAATTTCCAGCTTGACGCAAGATATAACTTTGGTTTGACAAAGGCTTTTGATAAGGGCGATTCTAAGAACAGCGTGTTCCAAATAACGCTTGGTTACAAATTTGATTTATAAAAATCCGATAATGTTATTCGTAATGGGGATTTCGTAGTGAAGTCCCCATTTTTATTAATGTAGATTGAAAATAAATCACAAAAAATAGATGAAACCTTTGGAATTCTATTAAAAAAGCATTACCTTTGCATTCGCTAAAATGAAATGAGCACCCTTAGCTCAGTTGGCAGAGCAACTGACTCTTAATCAGTGGGTCTAGGGTTCGAATCCCTAAGGGTGTACTTTCCAATGGGTATTAATGGTAATTTCATTCATGCGCACCCTTAGCTCAGTTGGCAGAGCAACTGACTCTTAATCAGTGGGTCTAGGGTTCGAATCCCTAAGGGTGTACAAAAAATCCTCAAAGGTCTTTAGGAAATCTTTGAGGATTTTGCATTTTAGAAATTTACCACAAATGACCCCCAGTTCGGGTCATTCCGTAATTTCAAACATTATTATATGTTTTTCATACAGGGTACACTCAAATCATATTTTGGGTCAATCGTAAAACCGGGTCAGTTCAGGGGAGTAACGGATATTCCTTTCTTCCTTTACAGGCTTATGAAATTATGTGCATGAGGGGAGAGGGGATGCAACTGGGTTTTACGACTGCCCCGTTTTACGACTGACCCGTTTTACGACTGACCCCTAATATTGGATGCTTACGCAATTGGAACTTTTCTAAAGATTTTCTTATCCCGAACTCGCGTAAGGTTATTTGGATGGCGTGTTTTGGAGTGTAATTCTTTCGACAACCCAAAAAGTCGACAAATGGAAAAATAAATGATCCTTCCGAAATATGGAGTGATAAATAGATATTTGCAGAATCCAATGTAAATTTGACAACTAACTTGCGGAAGTAGAGGGATTCAAACCCCCGATACGCAAAAGAGCGTATACCGGATTTCGAGTCCGGCGCATTCGATCACTCTGCCATACTTCCAAAAGTGAAAGCAAAAGTATAAAAATAATTTTGTATTACCAAACTTATTTGAAAGATAATTTTTCCAATCGACTTTTAAGACCCTTAGCTTGCGATTTACGAATGGATAACCTCATTGTGCATGTGTTGTCAAAATGCTGATGAAGAATCCTCGGGTTCATGTCTTTTATTATTTTCATAACATCGTTCATCATGGGATATGTAAATGAGAAATCAATTACTTCCTCAATATAACGTTCTTCAAGCGAGGAATTGAATATAGCGTTTGCAGCTGCGGTTTTGTATGCCGTAATTAAACCTCCGGTACCTAAATTTACACCTCCATAATAGCGTATCACGCAAATAAGGATATTTGTCAGGTCGTATCGTAACAATTGACCATAAATTGGCTTTCCTGCTGTAGATGACGGTTCTCCATCATCGTTCATTCTATATTCTTCTCCTTGAGTCCCTAAACGATAAGCATAGCAGCAATGTCGGGCATCATAGTATTTCTTTTTATATTCCTTGACAATATCCAACGCTTCCTCGGTAGAATTTATATGATGTGCAAAAGCGAGGAACTTACTCCGCTTTTCGGAATAAAATCCCTCGCCAATATTATTTTCTTTAATTGTTTTGTATTTATCGGATTTCAATTAAAGATTCTATCAAGAAAGCTTGTGAATGATTAAGCCTGAACGAAGTTTCGGTTCAAACCATGTTGCCTTCGGCGGCATGATCTTGCCACTGTCCGCAATGTCCATAATTTGTTGCATGCTTACGGGATAAAGAGCAAGTGCAGCTCTCATCTCACCGCTATCAACTCGCTTCTTGAGTTCTTCCAAACCACGAAGTCCACCAACAAAATCGATGCGATCGCTCGAACGGAGATCTTTGATGTTAAGAAGTTCATCAAGAATTAAGCGGCTTGAAATATCTACATCAAGTACGCCGATGGGATCATTGTTATCGTATGTACCTTCTTTAGCTACAAGACAGTACCACTCTCCATCAAGATAGAGCGAGAACTCATGAAGTTTTGTTGGTTTATAAACTGCCGCACCTTTCTTTTCAACGATAAAGTTCTTAGTCAATGCCTTCAAGAATTCTTCAGAAGTCATTCCGTTTAAGTCTTTAACAACTCTGTTGTAATCGAGGATAGTCAGTTCTGATGCTTGGAAGCAAACTGCCATGAAGTAGTTGTACTCTTCATTTCCTGTATGATTGGGGTTAGCTTTTGCTTTTTCACCACCTACGAGACCTGCAGCTGCTGAACGATGGTGTCCATCTGCAATATAAAGAGATGGCATTTTAGCGAACTCTTCTGTAATGATCTTGATATCTTTATCATCAGATACGACCCAAAGTTGATGACGGAAGCCGTCAATAGGAGCTATGAAATCGTATTCCGGAGTTGTCTTGGAATAACGAGTGGTGAGCTCTTTAAGAATAGGATTATCTGGATAAGCGAAGAACACCGGTTCGATGTTGGCATCATTTACACGAACATGCTTCATGCGGTCTTCTTCTTTGTCGCGACGTGTGAGTTCGTGTTTTTTTATTACACCATCTACATAGTCTTGACATGCAGCACCCACGACAATTCCATATTGGGTATTTCCGTTCATGGTTTGAGCGTAGATATAGTACTGCTCTTTTTCATCTTGAACTAGCCATCCCTTGTCTTGGAACTTCTTGAAATTCTCAGCAGCTTTCTCATAAACACGAGGATCGTATTCACTTGTCCCTTCCGGGAAGTCGATTTCCGGTTTGATGATATGATAAAGACTCTTTTCGTTGCCTTTTGCTTCTTCGCGAGCTTCTTCTGAGTTTAGTACATCGTATGGGCGGCTCTCCACTTGCTCAACGAATTCTTTTGGAGGGCGGACACCTCTAAATGGTTTTACTTTTGCCATAAATTAAAAAAAGACCACAAACTATTTAAGCTTCTGTCATAAATGCCATTAGAATAAATAGCTTGTGGTTGATTAAAAAATTATTTGTTTACTTGGAATTTTGTGTCACCATTTGCAAAGAAAGCGTTGATTTGCTTTGCTGCGGCAATACCAGCGTTGATGTTAGCCTCTGCTGTCTGGGCACCCATCTTCTTAGGAGTTGTGAAGTAACGACCTTCGAACTTCGCGAAGTCTGCATCAGCCTCCGGCTTAATATCTGTGATAAACTTGAGGTCTTCACGTTCACCAAGGAGCTTAATAAGTTCCGGCTCATTAATAACTTCCTTACGAGCTGTATTGATGAGAATACCTCCCTTGTGTAACTTGTTTACCAATGCATAGTTGATGCTCTGTTTAGTTTCAGGTGTTGCGGGAATATGCAAAGAAACAATATCGCAGTTTTCAAACAAAGCCTCTTGGCTATCAACTGCCTTAACTCCGGCTTCTTCGATAACGTTCTTCGGGCAGAAAGCATCGTAAGCGTAAACTTCCATACCGAAACCTTTTGCGATGCGAGCCACGTTGCGACCTACGTTGCCAAATGCCAAGATACCGAGTTTTTTGCCTTTCAACTCTGAGCCACTCTTGCCGTTGTAGAAATTGCGAACAGCATATACGAGAAGACCCAACACAAGCTCTGCCACGGCATTGGAGTTCTGACCGGGTGTGTTTTCTGCAACGACATTATGTGCTGTGGCTGCAGCGAGGTCAATGTTGTCGTATCCGGCGCCTGCTCTAACTACGATTTTCAGATTCTTGGCAGCATTGAATACATCGGCATCTGCCTTATCTGAACGGATGATAAGAGCGTCAGCGTCTTTTACGGCATCAAGTAACTGTGTTTTTTCTGTATATTTCTCTAATAGTGCAAGTGTATGACCTGCAGCTTCAACTTCTTTTCTGATACCATCAACAGCTGCAGCTGCAAATGGTTTTTCTGTTGCGATTAAAACCTTCATAAATTTTGTTGTATTTTTAACGCAAGCACACGGACAATGACTATTATGTCGTGTCCGTGCATTCGCTTAAATTATTTAATTAGTGCTTTGCTTCAAATTCTTTCATGCAATCAACAAGTGCTTGAACACCTTCAACCGTCTGAGCATTGTAGCAGCTTGCTCGGAAGCCACCAACATCACGGTGACCCTTAATTCCAACCATGCCCTTAGAAGTAGCAAAGTCAAGGAACTCTTGCTGGAGTTCAGCATACTCGTCATTAAGAACAAAGCAGATGTTCATGTAAGAGCGATCCTCTTCTACCTGTACAGTGCCACGGAACAACTTGTTGCGGTCGATTTCGCCATACAACAAATCTGCACGCTGCTTAGCTAACTTAGCCATTGCTTCTACGCCACCATGAGCCTTAACCCAACGGAGGTTCTCCAATGCGGTGTAAATAGGAACAACAGGAGGAGTGTTGAACATGGAACCCTTCTTAATGTGAGTACGGTAGTCAAGCATTGTAGGAATATCACGAGAAACCTTGCCTAAAGCGTCATCCTTAATGATTACGAAAGTAACACCGGCCATAGAGAGATTCTTCTGTGCACCACCATAAATACAATCGTATTTAGAAACGTCAACAGGACGACTCATAAAATCTGAAGACATATCACAAATCATGCGAACGGGTACGTCCAAATCTTTGTGAAGTTCAGTACCATAGATTGTATTGTTGCTTGTTACGTGTAGATAATCAACATCGGTTGGAACTTCAAAATTCTTTGGAATATAGGTGAAATTCTTGTCTGCGGAAGAAGCTACTTCAACAACTTCACCAAATAATTTAGCTTCCTTGATGGCTTTGGTTGCCCAAACACCCGTTCTTAGATAGGCAGCCTTCTTGTTCAAGAAGTTGTAAGGGATCATACAGAATTCAAGAGAAGCACCACCGCCCAAGAAAAGAACAGAATACCCCTCTGGTACATTCAAAAGTTCCTTGATTAAAGCAACAGCTTCATCAACTACCGGCTGAAAGTCTTTTGCTCTGTGGCTAATTTCTGCCAAAGAAAGACCGCTACCATTGAAATCTAAAATCTGCTTTGCAGTGTTTTCAATTACTTCACGTGGAAGGATGCAAGGACCTGCATTAAAATTATACTTCTTCATAATGACATTAAAAATTTAAGTTTTATATGTTTTTTGATACTATTTTTTCAAAAGGTAATTTATCGTCCTATGTTGTCTGCGAAATTACAGCTAAAATTTGAAATAAGCAAATGTTTTTAGATATTTTTCATAAAATCCTACATTGTTATATTTTGACAAAACTTATACAATTGAGTAAAGGCAACAACATCTTGGAAGTTTTTTCATATTACTTCTTCCACGACGGTATTTAAGCCCTTTATTTTTACCCCTTTAGTAAGTTTAAGAACTATGTTTTTTTTACTTCTCCGCACTGCCACATAAGAAAATCTTGGCATGATGTCAATTTTTCCAATGTCAGTCATTGTTAATCCTCCTACCTTACAGAGAAAGCCCACAATGTCGCCTTTAGAGATTTTATCGTTTTTCCCTTTGCCTATATATATTGTGCACATCAAAGGTAAGGCTGCTTTGGGGAGTTGTGGAGGGATTGTGAATGTCTCTACATTGTTACCAATATACCCAGGAAGTTCTTCTTCTGGGCTTAAGATGAAAAAAGATGTTCCTTTTTTATCCCATCGAGCTGTTCTTCCTATCCTGTGTGTGTAATCTTCTTCATTATCTGGTAAATGATAGTGAATAATATTATCCACGTTCGGAATATCGAGACCGCGTGATCCCAAATTCGTACTTATTAATATATTGGCAGACCCATTGGAAAATTTATACAGAGCACTTTCCCGTTCCTTTTGTTCTAATCCTCCATGGAATGGGGCAATGCCAAAGCTCATTTTCTTTAAAAAATCGGATACCCTTTGCACAGACTCTCTGTAATTTAGAAAAACAATACTGCTTTGTTGCTCCAAGCATAAAAGCAAATGTGCTAAGATATCGAGTTTGTCCTTTGAGGGAGATAGCACTTGATAAAGTTTTATCCTTGTGGCAACATCTTCTTTATCAATCCTATAATCTAACTTTGAAACTTTAGTGAGATTTACGAAACTTGGAATCTCCTTCGAGTCAGTGGCTGATAGTAGAATTCTTCTTTGTATAAAGGGAAGTTTTTCAAGGAGTTGGTGCATTTCATCCTGAAATCCCATTTCAAGACATTTGTCGAATTCATCGATTACGACCAATTGGATACACGATACATCGAAATTTTTCTTTTCAAGATGATCATTCAGCCTACCGGGAGTTGAAATGATAATATGTGGATTAACATTACGAAGTAATCTATGTTCTTCCATAGTGCTTCTCCCACCATACAATGCCATAGATCTGATTCCTAATTTCATATCATTCACCACATTCATTGATTGTTTTGCAAGCTCTCTATTTGGAACCAAAACAACTACCTGTGGCGCATCTGAGTTTTCATCAATAAGCCGGGAGATGGGAAGGAGATATGCGTATGTTTTCCCCGTGCCGGTTGACGACAACAAGACAATATCGTTCTTAGTATGCAAAATAGCATCCCAAGATTTTTCCTGCATAGGAGTGAATGCTATACCTAATTTTTCTAAAAGCTTATCTTTTTCCATTTCTCAACTCGTCTATCGCATCAAATTCTTTACCCATATTCAAATTAAGATAAATTGTATATAGTGGTGCCAGCCACTTGTCTTTCATTTCTGGTGCCAATTCTTTGTATCTCGTTATGTATGGCAGTGCTTTCTCATACAATTTATCAATCTTAGCTCGTTTCGATTTATGTTGGCGGACTTTATCCATTTCTATGGCTTGATTGAAATATGACAATCCTAAGTTATAATAAGCGTCTGCAAACTTATCATTTTCTGCAATAAGTTGTTCGCAAATTTGAATACATTCATTGTATCTTCCCAAATTTAATAGCGCTGTACTCTTGGTGTAACGGAAAAGCACACTTGATGAATCGGCTTTTAACGCTCGATCAGCAATGATTAATGCAGACTTAAAGTCACCTTTTTCAGAATAGTATTCAAAGAGTCTTGGAAAGAAAAAAGAGAAATTGGGAAATGCGGAAAATCCGTCTTGAAGTGCGCGGAGATAGTTAGTTGTATCTGCATTTATCAAGAAGGCTTCAGCTTCATATTGACGTACAAAATTCAACATGGAGGAATCGCGTTCCGCCAATTTCATGTGGGTCATTATTTTTTTTGCATCTTTTAATTTGTAACCACAAAACATTGACCAATAAGCTGCATGAGGAATGAGAGCATCTTTCTGTAGATATTTATATTTTGCCAAAAGTGGTTGCGTGGCACTATTTATATAGTCAGCGAAATAGTCATATGCTTTTTGATATTCTTTCTTGTGAATTAAATATACTCCGCCATTAAATAAATTAGGTCGTATCGAGTTTAAGAACGCTGCATGATTTTCTCGGTATTTCGGTCTGATACGTCCCTTTGAATCTGGTTTAGCATCTATTGAATCAAAACTTGCCATTGAGCGGAACAGTCGTTTCGTGATGGAAAACAAGGTCGTGGTATCATACTTTTGCTTCAAATACAACTTTTCATTGCCTAATTCATATTGTTTAATTAGCGATTCACACAAAACAGCCCACACTTTCGTATTCGTGCGATTAGCGGAATCTTCCAGCAAAAGTCGCATAGATTTCTCTGCCTTTTCTAAACCTTTTCCGGTCTTTACTTGTTCTTGTGCCAACATGATTTGCTTTTTTTGTGCAAATATAATCAGTGGGAACAAAATAACGGTAAATATGACAATGCTCCGTTTCAAATTATTTCCTGAATTTATTAACCAATGGTTCCAATTCTTCTGTTTTGATTTTATCATCCAGCACGGTATAAACCATATATAGCGGACTAACCCAATCTACCTTATTACGTCGTGGATCCTTAGCTTTAACTCTTTCTAAATATACTTTTGCCTCAGTAAAGATATCCTTAAATTCATTATCTGAAGCCATTTCACCTCTCTTCTTTCTCTCTAATACATCATTTCTCGCTGCAATTCCCTTCATATTTAAACAGACCCCTATGTTGTAAGCTATGGGAATACTATTTTGGTCGAGTTTGTCTGCAGTCTTGTAAGCGTCTATTGCCTCATCCCACCGTTTTGCATGCATAGCTATTTCCCCCTTTAGTATCCAAGGAATGGTAGAGTTGTATTTTTCTTCCAATTGTTTGTCGATAAATTTTTCAATATTAAAATATGGGGTTGAGTTTTGATAAAACTTTATTATCCATGAGAAATAAGTCTCGTTGGTAGGGTCGGTTTCATAAAGTTTGGTCAGAACTGTGAGATATTTTAAGGAGTCTTCTTTCGTAACCATTTGTTGCTGCATGCATTGTGCTTTTATCTCGGCTGCTTCCAAAGCTGTTTCATCATGTTTCATAGAGAGATCGGCATATTCGTCAGCCTCTTCGAGATTATGTGATTTCAGGTTGTAGAACGATAAATAATAAGCAGCAACTCCACTTTCGTCTAAAAGCTGACATATTAATGGGTTGGTTGCGGTAGTCAAATATAATTTGAAAACATTTAAGCCTTCCTGTCGTGTATATGTATTCTTGGTAAGAAATATACCCGCATCAATTAGTTTCGAATGTAAATGAGCAGCTCTTACTGAGTTGTCTTCGGAGAAAACAGGCTTTACCTTTCCTTTTCGGTTAGGCATTCTGTCGTATTTATCACTTTCAAGTGTATAATTATATGCTTCTATCACAGCGCGATAGATTGTAACAGAGTCCCTAATCGATTTATTATTAACGATGTTATAGGCCTTTATTGCTCTCTGATTCATTTCTGCAGCTAACTTTCTATAATCTTGAGCATATAGAAAGCAGATACTTGCTGACAAACATATAAAACAAAAGAGTCGTTTTATCATAAGCAATGATTTAAAATAGTAAAAATCCCTTCTTTGATATTGTTGTATCAAAGAAGGGGAGACAGCCTTTAATTAGTAACTCCGGCATCGTTTGCTGCCGCTTGAGTTTCAGGTGCTTGTGCTCCTTTCACGAAGTAATAGCAGCCATAAAGAGGATATGCCCATGAACTTTTCTTTTCTTTCATGACATCCAATTTCTTGGCCGCTTCCAAATATGAAATAGCTTCGTTATAGACAACATTAAACTGCTGACGAGCAGCAGGTGTTAAAACGCCCTTTACTTGAGCTACGCGATCTTGTGCTTTATAGAAGAGGCATTGACCAATGGAAGCATTAAGAGCTATCCGGGTGTCGTCATCTTTTGCTAATGCTAATGCTTTCTTGAAAGAATTTGCCGCAGCCTCATATTCTTTTTTCTGGCTATCGAACTGACCGCGCATAACAAGTGCTCCGAAACTGTTGGGATTCTTTGCCAACTGCTCATTCACAATCTTATCGGCTTTATCTTGCATTCCCAGAGAACTATAAGTTGAGGTCAGTGTAGTCAATATTGCATCATTGGAAGGATCTTCTGCATAGATGGTTTCGAGTTTTGCAGCATAAGCTAAAGAGTCTTGGCGAGTTTTCAACTGTGCTCCCAACACTGCTAACTTCAATTGTTGTGCTTCTTTTGCACGTTCTGGATTTTTCAATGCATACTCTACATACTTTTCTGCTTTAGCGTAATCTTTGTTCTGATATGCGTAGTAAGTTGCGAAATATGCGATTTCAGTTAAGTTCTGATCTTTTGATTTGTCGAATTTAGCAAACATAGGACAATCTGCTGTTTCTACATATCGAGCCAGATACTTATAGGCTTTGGCATTATCCTTAGCATTCTGATAAAAGATACCGCCGTTGATAAGCTGTGCGCGAAGTGCGTAGAGCTGGTCAACAATAGTTCCAAACTTAGGTTTGATTTTACCTTTCGCATTGGGCATATTGTCATACTTGATTGCCTCACTTCCCGCATCAAAAGCATAGCCAACAGACTCGTAGAGTCCTGCTTCATCCACAGGCTTGTTTCCTTCTTTTCCCATTTGTTTTTGAGTTTCATTTTCAAGTTCAATGGCTTGTTCAGCATTAACTTTCTTCATCGCCAATTCAAAAAGCTTATTGTATGCTTTTGCTTTTTCTGCATTATCAACAAGTTGCGATAAACTTGACTGTAATAATGATGAAGCCGTAGCATAATTATCAGCTTTCAAAATGGCTTTTAGTGGTTCGCTGTCACCGGCAAATGCAGCAGATGTTCCTAATAACATCAAAGCCGCGATCATAAATTTTTTCATAATCTGATATATTTAAATTGTTTTTATTTTTGTTCTGTCATGGATGAAACGTCAATTTACTATTTTTATTTTATTCAAAATCAACGTTTGGTGAGTTATCTTCATCAGAAATTGATGTAGAGTTATTCAGGTTGTCCGATGCCCCTTCAAAATCGCTTTTAATTTCTTCATCGGACTTACTCCATTGCGCTCGACTCTCTTCTTCTATTTGCTCTTCCAATTCGGAACTCATTACTTTACAAACGGAAGCGATTACATCATTTTTCTTCGTGAGGTTAATTAAGCGAACACCTTGGGTTGCTCTACCCATTACTCTGCACTCGGCTACAGCTAAGCGAATTACTATTCCGCTCTTGTTAATGATCATCAAGTCATTATCGTCTGTAACATTCTTAATAGCTACCAGCCTTCCTGTTTTTTCTGTAATATTTAAAGTTTTCACGCCTTTACCACCTCTATTGGTCAGTCGATAGTCTTCTACCATGGAACGCTTTCCGTACCCTTCTTCTGAAACAACCATAACCGTGTCTTTATCCGGATCATTGACAACAATCATTCCAATGACTTCATCTTGACCATCTTCGTCCAATCGCATGCCTCGTACGCCGGTGGATACACGTCCCATAGAGCGTACTGTCTCTTCATTGAAGCGACAAGCCCGACCATTACGATTTGCAATGATAAGTTCGTTTTCGCCGTTAGTAATGCGCACATCAACGACCTCGTCTCCCTCATTAATATTGATGGCAATAACACCATTTGCTCTTGGGCGAGAATAAGCGCGTATTGATGTCTTTTTTACCAGACCTTGTTTTGTGGCAAACACTATAAAATGATTATCCAAGAAAGTCTCATCTTCCAAATCGCTTATTCTTAAAAACGCGTTTACGCTGTCATCCGGGGCAAGTGCCAACATGTTTTGTATAGCGCGACCTTTTGAGTTTCTGTCTCCCTCTGGAATGTCGTAACATTTCATCCAGAAGCAACGTCCTTTTTTGGTAAAGAAAAGCATGGTCTGATGCATGGTTGCGGGATAAATAAACTCAGTGAAGTCTTTGTCGCGAGTCTTGGCTCCCTTGGATCCGACTCCGCCACGTGCTTGTTCTTTGAAATCGGCAAGCGGTGTACGCTTGATGTATCCTAAATGGCTAATAGTGATGACCACAGGATCATTAGGATAGAAATCTTCAGCATTGAATTCGTGCTCATCTGGAATAATCTCGGTACGTCGTTCATCTCCATACTTCTCTTTTACTTCCAACAATTCCTCTTTCATTACCTCCTTGCAACGTTCCGGATTGTTAAGAATTTCTTGCAACTCTTCAATGGTCTTCATCAATTGCTCGAACTCTTCATGTAGTTGTTCCATTCTCAGGCCCGTTAACTGGGAGAGGCGCATATCTACAATAGCTTTGGATTGTAATTCGTCCAACGCAAATCGTTTCTCCAAGTTGGCTTGGGCTTCTGAGGGAGTTTTGCTTGCACGAATAATGTGTACTACTTCGTCGATATTGTCGCAAGCTATAATCAACCCTTCTAAGATATGGGCACGTTCTTGTGCTTTTTTCAAATCGAAATTTGTACGACGAATTGTAACATCATGTCGGTGTTCAACAAAATACTTGATACATTCTTTCAGACTCAATAGTCTAGGGCGACCTTTCACTAATGCAATGCAGTTTACTGAGAATGAACTCTGTAAAGCCGTCATTTTGAACAGTTTGTTTAAGATCACATTCGCATTGGAATCGCGTTTGACATCTACAACAATACGCATTCCTTGACGCCCGGTTTCATCATTTACGTTGGAAATGCCTTCTAAACGTCCATCTTTCACCAAATCGGCAATATATTCTATGAGCTGTTGTTTGTTTACCCCATAAGGTATTTCCGTTATAACAATTTTATCATGTTGATCATTGCTTTCTATTTCAGCTTTCGCGCGCAACACGATACGTCCTTTACCGGTTTCGTAAGCATCCTTCACCCCCTCAAGTCCATAGATAAAAGCTCCTGTTGGAAAATCGGGTGCCGGAATGTACTTCATTAATTCATCGATGGAAATATCGGGGTTATCTATGCAAGCACAACAGCCATCTATTACCTCGTTGAGGTTGTGGGTTGGCATATTGGTTGCCATTCCTACCGCAATTCCATTGCCTCCGTTTACCAACAAGTTAGGAATTTTTGTAGGCATCACTGCTGGCTCTTGTAAGGTATCATCGAAATTATTTACCATATCAACGGTGTCTTTTTCGATGTCGTCCATGACATGTTCTCCCATCTTTGCCAAACGACACTCTGTATATCTCATTGCAGCAGGCGAATCACCATCCACCGAACCGAAATTTCCTTGACCATCAACGAGCTTGTAACGCATGTTCCATTCCTGCCCCATACGCACTAAGGCACCGTAAACGGAAAAATCTCCGTGTGGGTGATATTTACCTAAGACTTCACCTACAACGCGAGCGCATTTTTTGTATGGCTGATTACTGAAATTGCCAATCCCACGCATACCGTATAGGATACGGCGGTGTACGGGCTTAAAGCCATCACGAACATCCGGAAGTGCACGCGCTACAATTACCGACATGGAATAGTCGATATACGAGCTTTTCATCTCTTCCTCAATGTTGATTTTTAAGATTCTGTCGTGATCTATTGTCTGATTTTCGTCCATTATTAATTTATAGTAATTGTTGTATCGTTTTTGATTAGCTTGAGTTACCTAAAATAGGTAGAAATCGCCTATAATGGCGTTTATTTTCGATTTAAGCCGTACGAACGGCTTGAACACGGTGTAAAAGTACAAAAATAAAATGATACTGATGCAGCTTAAAATGAAAATATAAATGATTTTAAGGATTGTTATAAATGAGAAATGTCAGCATTGTTCCCAATTGTTGTAATTACTCTCATGCCTATGAAGTTCTCAAAAACTAAAATAAATGTGTTCCAAAAATCATTATCCGGAGGCGAGGAACACATGGAGAAAGCCAGTAGTATCCTAAATTATTTTTTAGAGAACTCACGAAATATCAAATAAACTATACGGACCTGATGTGTTTTCTCTAACCATATATAGTATATACCTCGGTTCAGTCGAAATTTAGTGGGGGAGGGAGGAGGGGGGGGATGCCATAATTCTTAAATCCGGAAAACCGGAAGGAACTGTTATTTTACGACACCAAGTCTAGTATGATTTATCAGCAAAAAGCTTAGTCTTCTACTGTCCACGTTATAGCATCTTCACCCATATCTTCATTTTCTTCCGCTATTTCCACAACAGAAGACTCCGGCTCTTTTACGTTCACCTTCACTTTTGTGTTCACATTACGTTTAAGATCAACTACCTTCTCTGCTTGTAGATTGGTTCCATCCTCTTTCTCCCATGTCAAGAGAAACTTAAATTCCCCATGGTAACCATCAATACTTGCTAAGTCAATTCTATTGAACGAATAAATGGATGAATGATCATATATAGGATCAGTTGGATTCAATGTTAAGGTGTTGTAAAGATAAGTGATATTTAGTTTACCCTCTGAGGGTGGTGTTATTATGAGATGCAAACCAAAGACTGCTCGCTTAGTCTGTAAAGCAACTTTTTGAGAACTCGATGGGTCAAAATTCTCCAATACACCATATGATTTGTACATACGAGGATATAAAACCGTTTTAGTCGTAGATATTCTTGTCCGTCCCTCTTGAATATTTGAGAGATTTATACTCGTTGATTTAATAAATTTATTTTCAGCTTTTGTGGGCAAATTATCTTTGCTCCCATGGAGGAATGGAGCGAAAAACTCTCCATCTTCATTATATACAGCATCTTCAGCATTTGTTACAACAAGACACTCAAAGCGATATACATTTCCCTTTGTGAGTACTATCTTCATCTGAGATGGATCGGTAAACAATCCATACGCATATTTGGCATATGACTTTACACCTGGTTTTTTCTCATATATGTTAATAGCATAAAACTTTCCTTCCGCAGCATCTACACGCGTCATAGGCATATCTGAAACATTTATAAATTCCTCATTCACATTGAATGAAACCATACACGTGTCGTGAGACTTAACGTCAGATTTATCAAAATCATTCAAAATCGCCTTTTCGCAGGATGACAACCCGATAAAACAGATTATCATAGTAGCCAACAAATAAATCTTTTTCATTTATTAATTTTAATGGGGACAAAAGTACAAATAAAAAAAATAAAAAAATAAATTTTCCATTCAAGTTTAACAATTATTTATTCTTGCATTCTAACACATCCTCTAAATTACTCAACTCTCAGATTTAGATATTCATGATATATAATATAATCAATTTATCATAAGTCTCATTATCAATTTATATGACATATATTTAGACTTCACCTGAGAACTGCTTTATTCTTTGTTCTTCAGATAGCTTGCACACGAGAATAGAATCGCTCGTTGTAGCAATGATATAACTATCAAGACCTTGAATGACAACTTTCTTATTGTTGGTTGAATGAATGATACAATTTTTGCTATCAAAAACATTTATGTTGTCGCCTATAATTGCATTTCCATATAAATCGCGTTTTGTTTGCATCAGCAAAGAGCCCCAGGTTCCAAGATCGCTCCATCCAAAATCAGCCGGACATACAAATATTTCCTCTGCTTTTTCCATAATAGCGTAATCAACTGAGATACTCTCACATTCAGGGTATATTTTATTGATAGCTATTTGTTCATTTTGCGTTCCGAGATTATCATAAATCTGTTCGAAAATCCTTGCAATTCCCGGTTGATAAATTCTAAACGCGTTAATAATAGTTGATAAACTCCAAATAAATATTCCTGCATTCCAAAAAAATGATTTTTGTTGGATATATTTCTCTGCCGTTTCTAAATCGGGCTTCTCGCGGAACTGATCTACTCTAAATATTTCATTGTTTCTTGCCGATGGTATTGTAAGGTCAGCCTGTATATAGCCATATCCTGTTTCTGGTCTGTTTGGTTTCATTCCTAACGTTACAATAGCGTCGGTTTCAGATGTAAAGCCAAGACAATTTGAAATAACTCTTTTGAATTCTACAGTGTTTGTAACTATATGATCGCTTGGCGTGACTACAATATTAGCTTTCGAGTCTTCTTTCTTAATTCTCCAACTCACGTAAGCGATGCAAGGAGCAGTATTACGCCGACAAGGTTCTGTTAGAATATTTTTAATTGGAATTTCCGGTAATTGCTCATGAACAATCTCAGAATACTTTTCATTAGTTACTATCCAAACGTTTTCATTGTTGATGATACCGTCAAATCGTTCATAAGTTAATCTTAATAATGATTTCCCCACCCCAAGAACATCAATAAATTGTTTAGGACGTTCGATAGTACTCATTGGCCAAAATCTACTACCAACACCTCCGGCCATTATTACCAAGTGATTATTTGAATGTTTCATGATTTTATGATTCTTATTTCGCAAATATACGAATAATATTCTAATTTTCAGTTGTTCATGGTATTTTTAATTACAAGTGATGGCAAAAAGTGAACATTATTTCGTCTTTCATCGACCGAGTGCGCCTCGCTACACTCACTTTTCAAGTCAAAATACTGCATGGGAAGCAAACGAAAATATTGTGGCTATTAATTTTGAATAGCTGCACTTGTTAAAACAGACATAAGCTGTTATCTGAACTTTCTCGCACCATAGCTTTTTGCTCTGCAACTTCTAATTTGTTCAGCAGTGATTGCTTTGCTAATTTAACCATAATATTTTGGGGATTTATTTTATAGCGTCCCCTTTTTATCCTTATAACTTCTGAATTTGGTATTAGGCTTGTTCTATACAAGTAAGATCTTACATATAGATGTACGTCATCGGGGCTGATTGGAAAAAAGAATGAATTGCAAGCATTAAAGACGTGACAAGAAATTTTACGCACAGGCAGACCATTTGCGCCGGCTTCAATTAAAACTCGTATAACTTCTTCTTTATACCTCTCCATATCAGAGTTATAGGAGTCAATACAATTAAAATAATTGCAGACTCCTATTTTTTAGCATCATTTGTTATGCTAAAGCAATTTTATTTGCTTCACCTTTAACCTTTCCTTCTTTTGAAAGCCATCCAATCCCGAGATAAACTTCTTCGGTCGAAATGTTAGCAGCTTTAGCAATCTCTGTTACTAAAAGCGGTTTATCCGCTGCAGCTAACGCATTGTACACATCTCCTGCCTTGAACCCTATATTCTCAGGACCCAAATCGATTACTCTAACAGGTTTCTTGGCAACAGTTTTTCTATTTGTTGCCTTCTTTGGTGCTACTGTTGTTGTTTTCTTTTCTACCATATTCAACATCAATTAATTAAATTCAACTTTAATCGAAAAAAATCTATTGCAAATGTACTTTTATTTTCTTGATAAATCTAATTTCCTGCTGAAAAAAAAGAGAAAATGCTTCTTGTTTGCCACTGAACATTAATTTTATTGATTTATATCAATGATCTTTTATTCTTTAATGTCCAATTTTATATGCAATTCTTCTAATTGTTTATCGGCTAATTGTGAAGGAGCATCAAGCATTACATCTCTGCCACTATTATTCTTGGGAAATGCTATTACATCTCTGATTGAGTCGAGACCGGCCATGATACTGACATATCTGTCCAATCCGAATGCCAACCCGGCATGAGGTGGTGCACCATATCTAAATGCATTCATTAAAAAGCCAAACTGTTCTCTTGCTTGCTGTGGAGTAAATCCAAGTACCTCGAACATTTTTTCTTGAAGTTCCGTGTCATGAATACGAATGGAGCCTCCACCGACTTCAATCCCATTGCAAACGAAATCATACGCCATGGCTCTTACTTTTTCCGGATGTTCTTTCAAGAGTGGTAAATCTTCCGGGTTGGGCATTGTGAAAGGATGATGTGTTGCCATTAAACGTTGTTCTTCATCACTCCACTCGAATAGTGGGAAATCTACAACCCATAAACATTTAAATACGTTATTATCTCTCAGCCCGAGACGGTTTCCCATCTCTAATCGTAACGTACATAATTGCATGCGAGTCTTGTTGGGGTTATTTCCTGACAATATGAGCAATAGATCTCCGTCATTAGCCTGGGATACCTGTTTTATTTTATTAAGCTGTTCGGGTGAGAAGAATTTGTCGATAGAACTCTTCACAGTACCATCCGAGTTAAATTTAATATAAACCAACCCTTTAGCACCAACTTGTGGTCGCTTGACGAAATCGGTAAGCTCGTTTAATTGTTTTCGGCTGTAATTTGCACATCCCGGAACCACAATTCCACCAATATATTCCGCATCATTAAACACCGAAAAATCGCTTATTCCTTTGAGAGAGTCCATTAATTCAATAAACTCCATACCAAAACGTAGGTCAGGTTTGTCAGAACCAAAACGTCTCATGGCTTCTTTCCATGTTATTTGCTCTAATTTTTCCGGTAACTCTACGCCTCGTATTTCCTTAAACAGGTGTCTTGCCATATCTTCGAATATTTCAATAACATCCTCTTGATTGGCAAATGACATCTCGCAGTCTATTTGTGTAAATTCTGGTTGTCTGTCAGCCCGTAAATCTTCATCTCTGAAGCATTTGGCAATTTGAAAATAGCGGTCGAAACCGGCAACCATAAGCAGTTGTTTAAGTGTTTGAGGGCTTTGAGGCAAGGCATAGAATTGTCCGGGATTCATGCGAGACGGAACGACAAAATCGCGTGCCCCCTCTGGCGTTGAGCCAATCAATATTGGCGTTTCAACTTCAATAAAATTTCTGTTATCCAAAAAGTTGCGGATGAGTATGGTCATTCTATGACGAAGTTCTAAATTCTTTCGTACAGATGGGCGGCGTAAATCCAAATAACGAAACTTCATTCTGAGGTCATCTCCCCCATCGGTGTTATCCTCGATGGTAAAAGGAGGGGTCAAAGACGGACTTAATACGTTTAGTTCTTTTACGATTATTTCAATGTCCCCGGTAGGTATTTTAGTATTCTTGCTTTGACGTTCATTCACAACGCCTTTGATTTGAATACAAGACTCTCTACCGAGCTTATTAGATTCGTCGCAAAGCTCCTTATTTTCTGCTTCATTGAAAACCAATTGGGTAATGCCGTAGCGGTCGCGCAAATCTACAAAGGTCATACCTCCCATTTTTCGGGTACGTTGTACCCACCCTGCAAGCACGACTTCTTTGCCATTATCAGCCAATCTTAGCTCACCACATGTTTTTGTACGATACATTCTATATTCTTTTTGATTTTTCTATTGCAAAGGTACAACTTTCCTACGAAAAAAGAAACAAAGATTTCTCAAATCAAAGTTTTTGATATGTTAAAACCGGAAAATATCAACTTAATAAGTGTAAAAAAACAAATATTCTCTAAACTTTCTAACTACTTTTGCATCATAATGACAATAAATTAAATATTCACAATTATGAAAAAGGTTTTATTATTCACTTTGTTAATTATGTTTGGTTTGTCATACTCGATGGCACAGAACCAAGCCAATATTAAATTTGACAAGGTAGTTCACAATTTTGGAACATTCTCAGAATCGAACCCGGTGCAAAAAGTAACGTTTACATTCACGAATATCGGAAAAGCTCCCTTGATCATTAATCAAGTTGTAGCAAGTTGTGGATGCACAGTCCCTCGGTACGATAAACGTCCTATAGCTCCCGGACAGAAAGGTTCAATAGATATAACTTATAATGGTACCGGTAAATTTCCGGGACATTTTAAGAAGAGCATTACTGTACGAACCAATGCCGCAACTGAAATGACTCGCCTCTATATTGAGGGAGTGATGGAAGCAAAAAAATAGTGTATTTTTAACATCTAATTTGGAGATAACCGCCGGATTTTAGGAGGGTATCTCCGATTTTTTTCTGAAAAGTTAAAAATCTCCATTCAAGAACTTAGGTATTATCATGCAATGCGAGCAAGACAAAATGCAAGCATATCTTTATTTAAAGAATTTGCTAAAATTCTCTATGTAGTGGAAATTATTGAAGTCTTATTGACCTCGCCCCGGTGTGGTGGATAGGCAGAATCTACGAAAGTAGAAATTATTGAAGTCTTATTGACTCCGTAAGAATTACTCTCCGCAAGTATTATCTCCGATGCTCAAATTGCAATTCACTTGTTGATAACTTGAAGAACGGCAAATATTGAATGCTTGCGAAACAGAAAAGTGCTGCCCCCACGAGTGGAAGACAGCACCTGAATTGTTATTCATCCAGCGTCAGGATGACAAGGCTATATACAGTTTATTGAACAGGATCCAATAGTCCGGGATATGTCTCACTGGCACTCTTCAATTTAATGATGAATTTATAAAACTTACCGGGCTCTATTTTTTTAGCCGCTTCTCCTGTAGCCTTCATAAGGCTGACCGTCTTTCCTGCCAATCCCTTTCCTTGCGTAAACTTGAATTTAAGATCATTCAGATAGGTACCGGGAAAAACGTATTTAAAAGGAACACTTTGATACACAGCAGGAGAACAAAATGCTTCCAATTCTTGATTTTCAATATTAAGTGTAATGTGACGAATAATATAATCCTTTTCGATTAAATTGTCATCATAGTTTGCAATCAAATCCCTATAGTAATAATATTTCATAGTATTATAAATATGATTGCGATCTGATGTGTTAAAAAATGAAATTATATCATTTGCAAGAAATCGCACTGCATCTTCCCGTTCGAAACCCGTATACCCATCGTTGAAGCCATTCGCCCCTAGTATTTTTGATACGAGAAGATCATTATCGCAAAGATAATAGTATAAATCCGTAGTAAAACCTGGCGATCCTATCTTATCTGAAATCATTTTATTTGCAATAAAATAACTAATGTTATCAATTGATCCATTCACAGCATCTTCTATTTTATCTTGCGAAAACTCAGGGAATGATTTTTCTACTGCAAGTTTCCAATCATTGGATGCTGAATATAGGTAAAAATCATATAACAGAGATGCTCTTTTAGCGGAGGAGTACAGAGAATTTCTTTTCAAAATACCCCCAAAATTTGCGCTGACACACCAAAGATTACCAAGCGTTTTAAAGAAAGAACTACCTGCAACTAATTCAACGGGAAATGGATCATTTACGAACGCAGAACTCCTCTCATAGACGCAGTCATCGTAACGTCCGTTGTAGTGCCCATGCTTCAAATTGCTCATATTATCAGGACCTCTTTTTCCCAGAGAAAAATTATTTATCTGATTGAAGCCATTAACCTTAAGCGGCTGTGGATGTATATTAATTTTTGAACCTAAATCGCTGGGATGCCCGTCAAGTGTCGCCTTTACATATTTGAGGAAGCCATTAGGATCGGGATGGATACCCCCATTGGAAACCGGCTCCAAAATATCTGGATCGGTAAACAGTTCGGTGATGAGAGAGTGATCCGTGACTATCTCCCCCTGGACATCAATCTTCCCGGTGAAATGCGACTTGTAGCGGTAGTCGAGCAAATCAACGGCAATGCGTGAACCGAAACCATGAAGAATCATGTTTACGTCATGCTGACCCGATTTGCTGTCTATCTTGACACGCTTCATACCGATGAGGGCGACACCTGCCTCGGGCTGCCGAACACAGATGTTCTTGCAACTGTCATCGACAGCGACGGCCCCGTTTATGCAGGCAAAGTCATACTCTCCGGGACTAACATGGGGATTGAGACTTGTATTGTTGGAGTCGAACCCGAGTTTCTTGGTAATCTTGAACTTATTACCCTCCATTCTGCCCTTAACAACTCCGTGCCACTTACCACCCTTGTAGGCAACAATGTAATAGGTGCCACATTTCTCATTAATCTCAATGCCGGGGGCAGGAACGGTATCGAGGGATGAGTTGAAGGGACCTGTTTCACCCTCCGGAATTTCCGGAGTACCACGTGTGCCACGACTGCCGGAGAGAGAGAACAAGTCGGTGCTTTCAACCGAGATTTCGGCTATCGTTGAGTCGTTTATCCGAACTTTGCTCACGGGGAGAGCCTTATCGCCTGAGGAGCGGGTGGCGGTTGCCGAGGGACTGCCGACAGAGCCACAGCCGATGTTGAACCGGAGTTCCACCGTTTCATGGCGACCATCCCTGTCCGGGGAAATGTCAAGGGTGTCCTTGCAGGCGGAAAAAAGAGCCAATGCGGACATGAATATCAAAAAAATACGTGTTTTGTTTCTCATGACTAATTGCTTTTTGTTTTTTTACTATTACTGTCCGCTAAACATAGAAATCCTCATTCCAACTCATTGAGACACAATAGTTCGGATGACAGCATATTAGTGACAAGCCCCCTTATTCATTTTC
>QWCJ01000307.1_pt1 | contig 25824 bp, 18 predicted proteins | sample 1972501 | NCBI WGS metagenome assembly QWCJ01 (sample SAMN09866711, study PRJNA288562) | Human vaginal metagenome isolate term2_vaginal, whole genome shotgun... | isolation source: vagina | host: Homo sapiens | place: USA: California
CGCGATCTGTCGGTGCTGAATGAGCTGATCCCCGACAACCCCAATACGGCGTACGATATGTACGAGGTGATCGGTCAGGTCGTCGATGGAGGTGAGTTCCTCGAGGTGCAGCGCGACTTTGCCCGCAGCATCATCATCGGCTTTGCCCGCATCGATGGGCGGAGTATCGGTATTGTCGCCAATCAGCCCGCTGCCGCTGCGGGGGTGCTGGATGTCAATTCGTCCCGCAAGGGCGCCCGCTTCGTCCGCTTCTGTGATGCTTTCAATATCCCAATCGTCAGCCTCGTCGATGTGCCCGGATTTCTCCCCGGCACCGGTCAGGAGTACAATGCCGTGATCACCAATGGCGCCAAGCTCCTCTATGCCTATGGCGAAGCGACAGTCCCCAAGATCACCGTCATCACCCGCAAGGCGTACGGTGGTGCCTACATCGTGATGGGGTCGAAGCACCTCCGTGCCGACATCAACCTCGCCTGGCCCTCCGCTGAGATCGCCGTCATGGGACCCGATGGAGCGGTAGAGATCCTCTATGGTAAGGCTCTCCGTGATGCTGAGGATCCAGTCGCACTCAAGGAGGAGCACATCCGGGAGTACAGGGAGAAATTTGCCAACCCCTACTACGCCGCCTCATACGGATTTATCGACGATGTGATCGTCCCCGATGAGACCCGTAAGCGCATAGCCCGAGCACTCCGAGACCTTCGCAATAAGCGCCAGGAGCTGCCGGCAAAGAAGCACGACAATATCCCCCTCTGATATGGAAAATCAGCACTTTGACCCCTCCATCGAGGCTCTGCTCTCTCTCGGTCGCGCGATCGATGAGGCGCGGGGCGAGGTGGTGACGGCGATCGCTCTCGCACTGAACGACTATGGTCGGAGCGTCGAGACCTCTGCGCTCTCCGATGAGAAGAGTGGTGAGCGGCGGTCGGGCTGGTCCGACAAGTCGCTCACGATGCGCCGTCGCCCTTGGTAAGGACATACTATCACACAAGAGACCTATGAAGCAATACCGATACACCATCAATGGTCACCCCTATGAGGTGACGATCCACTCTGCCGACGAGGAGATGGCGGAGGTGGAGGTGAATGGACACCGCTACAGCGTCCGCCTGAGTGATGAGACCGCCTCAGAGCCTGCCAAGCGGATCTCTAACCGGATTATTAAGCCCACGCCCGATCCCGAGCCGGCAGTCGCTGCGAGCGAAGCACCTGCCTCGGTGACCCCTGAGGCGGCGCCCGCTGCTCCTGCCCCGGAGAGTCAGCCTAAGCGCGCCGCTGGCGGTCGTGAGGTGATCGCTCCTCTCCCCGGCCTGATCCGTGAGGTGCTGGTGGCTGAGGGAGACCAAGTGAAAAAGGGTCAGAAGATCATGGTCCTCGAGGCGATGAAGATGGAGAATGAGATCAATGCCGATAGCGATGGCACGATCACCTCTCTCTTGGTCGCCAAGGGAGACTCCGTCCAGGGGGGCGATCCGCTCGCCACGATAGGGTAAGGGGCATCCTCTTCAGCGTATGATAGACCTCCTCTTGTCTCCCGGTGATCGCATCTGTGGGAGATCCTGTTTCTCGAAAAATGAGAAATAGCCCAAAGTTGCGTCCTTAAAATGAGGGCTTTTTCGCTGAGAATCTTTACCTTTGTGCGATATCGTGGAGGGACAGCTGAGATTTTAGATAACCGAGCTTGCAATGCGTAGGCTCGAAAAGATGTAAAAGTATGAATGTAATCACAAAGACCATCACTCTGCCCGATGGTCGTGAGATCACGATCGAGACAGGCAAGCTTGCCAAGCAGGCTGATGGCTCCGTGGTTGTACGCATGGGCAAGACTATGCTCCTGGCAACGGTGGTCGCTGCAGAGGAGGCACGTCCGGGCGTAGACTTTATGCCCCTCCAAGTAGAGTATAAGGAGAAGTTCTCCGCCGATGGCCGCTTCCCCGGGGGCTTTACCCGCCGTGAGGGCCGTATGTCGGACCATGAGATCCTGATTGCACGACTGATCGACCGCGCTCTGCGTCCCCTCTTCCCCGAGGACTACCACTGCGAGGTCTACGTGCAGATCATCCTCTTCAGCGGTGACCCCAATGAACTTCCCGACCAGCTGGCCGGGCTGGCAGCCTCTGCCGCCATGGCGGTCAGCACCGTTCCCTTCGACGAGGTGCTCTCTGAGGTGAGAGTGATCCGTCTTGATGGCGAGTGGGTGATCAATCCTACACTCGACCAGCTCAATCGTGCCGATATCGACCTGATGGTCGGTGCGACGGAGAAGAATATCATGATGGTCGAGGGTGAGATGAAGGAGGTGCCCGAGAGCGATATGATCGAGGCGATCAAGCAGGCTCACGAGGCGATCAAGGTACAGTGCCGTGTGCAGAACGAGCTGGCCCGCGAGGTGGGCTCCGATGTTAAGCGCACCTACGAGGTCGATGCACAGGATCCCGAGCTGGACAAGAAGATCTACGACAGCTGCTACGACAAGCTCTTCGAGATCGCCATGTCGGCCGATAACGACAAGCACTCCCGCTCTCGCCGCTTCACTGAGGTGGGCAAGGAGTTTAAGGCTCAGTACAGCGAGGAGGAGCTGGCGGAGATAGAGCCGCTCATCAATCGCTACTACGATAAGTACGTCAAGCTGGCGGTACGTACCGCCGTGCTTGACCATCATCAGCGTCTCGATGGTCGCGGTCTCGAGGATGTGCGTCCGATATGGACCGAGGTGGACTGCCTCCCCGCCCCTCACGGATCAGCCATCTTCACCCGCGGAGAGACCCAGGCACTCGCTACGGTCACCCTCGGTACCAAGGACGATGAGAAGCTGGTTGATGACGCCCTCTTCCAGGGCAAGGAGCGCTTCCTCCTTCACTACAATTTCCTGCCCTTCAGCACCGGAGAGGCATCTCGCCCCAAGGGCGTCAGCCGCCGAGAGATCGGTCACGGCAACCTCGCCATGCGTGCCCTCCACGGCATGATCCCCGAGGACTACCCCTACACCATCCGCGTGATGAGCGACATCCTGGAGAGCAACGGATCCTCCTCTATGGCTACGGTCTGCGCCGGTACGCTGGCGCTGGAGGATGCCGGTGTGCCGATGATCCGTCCCGTCTCCGGCGTTGCTATGGGTATGATGAGCGAGGGAGATAAGAAGGCGGTCCTCACCGACATCCTCGGTGATGAGGACCACATGGGAGATATGGACTTCAAGGTAACCGGTACCCGTGAGGGCATCACCGCCACCCAGATGGATATCAAGATCGATGGGCTGAGCTACGAGGTGCTGTCACAGGCCCTCGAGCAGGCACGTCGTGCCCGCTTCCATATCCTTGACATCATTGAGAGTACCATCCCCGGACCTCGTCCTGAGCTGAAGCCTCAGACACCCCGCATGGAGCAGATGGAGGTGCCGAAGGAGTTCATCGGCCCGATCATCGGCCCCGGCGGTAAGATCATCCAGGGCATGCAGGAGGAGTCCGGTGCTCAGATCAATATCGAGGAGGATACCGAGCGCGGTGTCGGCGTGATCCAGATCGCTGCGTCCAATAAGGAAGCGATCACTCGTGCCCTCGAGATGATCAATCGCATCGTCGTCATCCCCGAGGTGGGTGAGACCTACGAGGGTACCATCAAGAGCGTGATGCCCTATGGTGTCTTCGTCGAGTTTATGCCCGGCAAGGAGGGCTTGCTCCATATCTCCGAGTGGGACTGGAAGTACTTCGGCAACATCGAGGAGACCGGTGCCGCAGAGGGACAAAAGCTTCAGGTGAAGCTCCTCGAGGTGGATCCCAAGACCGGTAAGTTCCGTCTCTCTCGCCGTGCTCTGATCGAGAAGCCGGAGGGCTACGAAGAGCAGTCCGAGCGTCCCCGTGAGCGCCGTCGCGGTCGTGAGGAGCGTGATGGTGAGGGTCGCCGTGGCGAGCGCCGCCGCAATCCTCGCCGCGAGGAGCGTAACTCTGATGACGCTGACACGGATACTGAGGAGCAGCGTCCCTCTGACGAGGAGCGTCCGCGTCGAGAGGAGCGCCGTCGCAACCCCCGCCGCGAGGAGCGTGATGAGGAGCCCCGCCGTGAGGAGCGCGAGGAGCCGAAGCGTGAGCCAAAGTCCTCTGAGGACAAGCCCGGGAGTCCGGCTGACTTCTTCAAGCAGTTTGGTCAGTTCTGAACCGTAACCCCTACTTAATATGCAGCGAGCCGAGTGCGATCCTTTCGTCCTCGGCTTGCTTGCTCTATATGTATGATGTCGTGATCGTGGTGCAAGGGTATGGTCACCGGGGGAGGTGGTTTTCTCTTTCCGTCTCTTGACTGCAGCAATTGCTTTCACTGGCATCTTAACAGACTGTTCTTGGTATGAATTGCTACGCTCTGATCCCACTCGCTCTGTCGCTCGTCTACTTCCTCGGAAGACTCTATGGGCGTACAGCTCACGACAGGACCTACTACAGCTCGTTTTATGAGCTCTTCTTACTCCTCACTGCTGTCTACATAGCACCATTGGGAGGTGTCCCGGTGGCTTTGACGCTCGGGGCGCTACTTGTGGCACTCGTGGCGATCTTCCTCCTTCGCTGGTTTGTGGGTGATAAGGGACTACTACCGACAGGGCAGCTTCTTAGGAAGAGCTATCCTTGGCTCTACCGTTTTTGTAGGGCTGTAGAATCGGGCTCCTTCATCTGCCTGACCCCGTACTTTTTACCCGAACCTCTTTACAACCTACTATTGGTGATTGTCCCCCTTGTGGTCGTCCTCGTGGAGCGACTCGCCCTCTGTCGTATCCACAAGAGGTCTGCCTGAGTAATCATAAGTGAAACCCGGTTACCGACAGTCCTTCTGACTTCATCGGATAGTCCTATCCCTTCTATGCAGCGAGCCGAGTGCGATCCTTTTCGTCCTCGGCTCGCTTTTTTTTGTGCCCTCACGAAGCCCTTTATACCCCCCTCCGACTAATACCGATATTAGATTTCTCTAATATCGGTATTAGTGAAGTCTATTACCGGTATTAGATTTCTCTTTTATCCCTAAAAGATTTCTGCCCTACAAGCTACGCTTCAGACTAACGAGCAAAGGTGGGAATAGCTGTGGAGATTTCACCAACCATTTGACCTTTACGCCTATATTACGTAGCTTTGAAGATAGGATGATCGTTAAACCCATAATCACCAAACTATCACCATAAAAACCTTATCGTGCTGGGAGTCGTCACCCCTGCCTTGAGGTCTGTTAGACACCGCTACACGGCACTGTTTCCATAATAATCTTATGCGTATCAAGTTCTTTGTTTTAGAGCTCTGCATCATAGGTGCTACCGTCTGGACCACCCTTGTTCTTTCAAGGGTTGAGTCCTTGATGGCTCTTAAGGAGTCGATATTCCAGTTTGTTATACCGGTCATTGTCCTTGAGACCCTATTTGTACAGTTGATGACACTCGTGCCCGAAGAGAGATGTCAGTCTGGAGCTGTTTCCCCATGGGTCAAGGCTCTCGACATTGCCTTTTGGGGTACGCTCTTGGTCGTTTCCATAGCCCTCCTCCTGATAGATATGGGGGAGCCTTTTACGATACTGCGAAAAGATATTGGGCTGTTACTCCTGGTAATCATAGTGGGAGCAAGTCGCTATCTCTATTACCACAAGCCGGCTAAGGCGATAAAGCTGTCCAAGTCCGCAAAGGATTAACATCAGCAGTACTGCCCCATTATGTCTATATCGGTTTCAGAGGAAGCAACCTTTGGAACCGATTTTTCACGAAGGAGGTCACCCCTGCCCCTCCGGCTATTACCGGTATTAGATTTCTCTTTTATCCCTAAAGGATTTCTGCCCTACTTGTCTCCCCAAGTGACAGCATGGACTGCCACGACTGACTTTTGTTTCTACGAAAAGACATAATGGACTGACAGATAGGGTGGGGCTTCGTTTTTGTACTTATGGTCTCAGAATAAAACGAAAAGAATAAAGTGAATATGAATTGGGATAAGTACACAATCAAGTCGCAGGAGATGATCCGGCAGGCCATGGAGGAGGCGCGCAAGCGTGGCCACCAGGCGATCGAGCCGGAGCACCTCCTTGCAGCTCTCACAGCAGCGGGGGATCAGGTGGCAGAGTACCTGATCCCCAAGTGCGGGGGCAACCTCGACACGCTTAGGTCGAGGATCGAGGAGAACCTCAGTGCCCTCCCTAAGGTGCAGGGTGGGGAGCCTTACCTCAGTAGGGATCTCGCCTCAGTGCTCGATGCAGCGGAGCGTATCGCTGCCGAGATGAGCGATCAGTATGTCGCAGTGGAGCACCTCTTCCTGGCGCTCCTCAAGACCGACACCACCGCCGGTCGCCGACTCAAGGATCAGGGCGTCACCTATCAGACGATGCTCGAGGCGGTGCAGTCGCTCCGCAAGGGTGCTAAGGCGGACTCACCCTCCTCCGAGGAGACCTACAATGCCCTCAATAAGTATGCGACCAATCTCGTGGCGGCGGCTCGTGAGGGCAAGCTTGACCCGGTGATCGGTCGGGACGATGAGATACGGCGTGTGCTGGAGATACTCAGTCGCCGGACGAAGAATAACCCGATCCTGATCGGTGAGCCGGGCGTCGGCAAGACCGCCATCGCCGAGGGGCTTGCCCGCCGTATCGTGCGGGGCGATGTGCCGGAGAACCTTCGGGACAAGCAGCTTTACTCCCTCGACATGGGGGCGCTGATTGCCGGAGCGAAGTATAAGGGCGAGTTTGAGGAGCGACTCAAGAGCGTCATCAACGAGGTGAAGGGCTCCGATGGACAGGTGATCCTCTTCATCGATGAGATCCACACCCTCGTCGGTGCGGGCAAGAGCGAGGGCGCCATGGATGCCGCCAATCTCCTCAAGCCGGCTCTCTCCCGAGGCGAGCTCCGGGTCATCGGTGCCACGACCCTCGGTGAGTATCAGAAGTACTTCGAGACCGACCGGGCGCTCGAGCGGCGCTTCCAGATCGTGATGGTCGATGAGCCGAGCGAGGAGGATGCGATCAGTATCCTCCGTGGACTGAAGGAGCGGTACGAGACGCACCACCATGTGCGGATCCTCGACGAGGCGATCGTCGCTGCCGTCCGTCTCTCTCGGCGCTACATTAGCGACCGCTTCCTCCCCGATAAGGCGATCGACCTGATGGATGAGGCGGCAGCCCGTCTCCGCATGCAGATCGACTCCATGCCGGAGGAGCTGGACGAGGTGGAGCGGAGGATCAAGCAGCTCCAGATCGAGCGGGTCGCCATCAAGCGTGACGGCTATGAGGATAAGGTCCGTGCGATCGATGCGGAGCTGGCCAATCTCTCCGAGCGACAGACTGCGCTCAAGAGCCAGTGGCAGCGAGAGAAGGATCAGATAGACCTGATCCAGAAGGCGAAGACCGAGCAGGAGCAGCTCAAGCTCCTTGCCGAGCGCGCCGAGCGTGAGGGCGACTACGCCAAGGTGGCAGAGATCCGGTACGGCAAGCTCCAGCAGCTGCAGGAGAGCATCGATGAGGCGGAGAAGAAGCTCCACGAGGCTCAGAGCGACAAGGCGATGATCAAGGAGGTGGTCGATGAGGAGGATATCGCAGAGGTGGTATCCCGCTGGACCCACATCCCGGTCACCAAGATGATGGAGAGCGAGCGGGAGAAGCTCCTTCACCTCGAGGAGGAGCTCCACAAGCGGGTCATCGGTCAGGACGAGGCGATCACCGCGATTGCCAATGCGGTCCGCCGCAGTCGTGCCGGCCTGCAGGACAGCAAGCGCCCGATCGGCTCTTTCCTCTTCCTCGGCACCACCGGTGTCGGCAAGACGGAGGTGGCGAAGGCGCTGGCGGAGATCCTCTTTGACGACGAGGACATGATGACGCGCATCGACATGAGCGAGTATCAGGAGAAGTTCTCCGCCTCCCGCCTCGTCGGTGCCCCTCCGGGATACGTCGGCTACGAGGAGGGCGGACAGCTCACGGAAGCGGTCCGGAGGAAGCCCTACTCGGTGATCCTCTTCGATGAGATCGAGAAGGCGCACCCCGATGTCTTCAATGTCCTACTCCAGGTGCTGGACGACGGTCGCCTGACGGACAATAAGGGGCGCACGGCGGACTTCAAGAATACGATCATCATCATGACCTCCAATATGGGTAGTGACCTGATCCGGAAGAGCCTCGAGAGCATGACGAAGGCGAATGCCGATGAGGTCGTCGGCAAGGTAAGGGCTGAGGTGATGGATATGCTCAAGGAGCGGATCCGCCCCGAGTTCCTCAATCGTATCGACGAGATTACCGTCTTCCGTCCCCTCACCGAGGAGCAGATCGCAGAGGTGGTACGGCTGCAGCTCGACCGGGTGGTCAAGACCCTTGCCTCCAATGGCATCACGCTGACCTACACCGATGCCGCAGTGGAGCAGATAGCCCACGAGGGGTACGACCCGCAGTTCGGTGCGCGCCCCGTCAAGCGGGTGATCCAGAGCAGGGTGCTCAATACCCTCTCCACGGACATCATCAGCGGCACCCTCCGGCGCGACAGCGTGATCGAGCTGGATGCTGCGCACGGTGACTTCGCCTTCCACAATAAGTAACAATCTAAGGATCCATAGAGAGGAGCCGAGTCTGTCCCACGGGACACTCTCGGCTCCTCTTTTTTTTTATCCCATGTGAGCTGGCCCCTCATCCATAGACCCTGATTTCTGTTGTCGGTGGCTTATACAGTATTGTTTAGACGTATGATCGGACGGGTGTCTACGGGGGTGACGCCTTTGTGCATTAGGGTAATGATATACCAAGGTGGGCTTATCCGTGAGGCACCCGAAGGGGGTGCCACTTCGCCCCTGCGGGATCGACGGGATGGACGTGTCTTCTATGTGTCCTCTGCGCCGTCCGACACGTCCGACCTGTCCGATAATATAGTGCTCCCGGGAGGGAGGCACCCCGGAGGGGTGCGTTTTTCGTAGCCCGGGTGTCGGAGGGGCGTAGCCCCGACGACCCTGGGAAAGCATAGCCCTCCTTTATCCCCACGACCCCGCCAGGGTGTCGCTCGTAATGACGATCGTCAGAGGGAGCGACACCCTGTCGGGGTCGTATATATTATTATGGCGTATCGCAGGAGACCCGGGGTCTTCGGCACTTCGTGCCTTGACACCCGGGCTATGCAGAAGTGACCCCTACCGGGGTCCCCTACGGGACGCACTTCTCCGCCAACCTTGCGGGGTCGTTATCGTTTGCGCCGCCTGGTCCACGGGTCTTCGGGGCTACGCCCCTCGACCTCGTGGCTAAGAAGCGGGCATCCGCAAGGGGGTGCTCGGTTCCCTAATCCTTCACGATGAGATGAATGGCTACTGCGTCATCCCTCCTGTGTCTCTTTTTCACGGAGTTTTTTCAGGGATAATGGCTGCATGTGTTGTCGCGAATGATATATTGTTTCGCGACAGATATTAAGCGTTATTATGGGGGAATTGACTGAGGATAAGATACTTGAGAAGTCGAAAAGGTGCGGGACCGGCTCGGATCCTTTTTTTTGTCCCGGGTGACCTGCCCCCTCAGCCATAACCCCTGATTTCTGTTGTTGGTGGCTCAGTACGGTATTATTTAGACGTATGCTCTGACGTATGTCTACAGGGGTGACGCATTAGGGTAAAGATATACCAAGGTGGACTTATCTGTGAGGCACCCGAAGGGGGTGCCACTGCGCCCCTGCGGGATCGATGGGATGGACGTGTCTTATAGGTGTCCTCAGCGCCGTCCGACACGTCCGACCTGTCCGATAATATAGCGCTCTCGGGGTGCCACGCAGTCGGATGATCCTTGTCCTTGGGATTATGCTGGGGCGCAATTAAATAAATGGCATGATGGCAACCACAATGGACGCATCGGTCCTTACTCTTCACGATGAGCTCAAATGCGTTACCCCCTCAAAAGTAAAAATGGGCTGTCAGAGATGTCGCATTTAATGCTTAAATTTGTAAGCTTTAGGAGACAAATAGGAGAGAGTAATCAAGTCTATGGATAGAGAGGATAAGGGAGAGGAGAGAGCAGATCACCTGACCGACACGGAGGAGGGGCTGGCGCCGACCGAGGAGGGGGCGCCACTGGCCGACGAGGTGCGGTATGGGCGGACCCACGACAGCCACGGCAATTACGTGCTGTCGGGGATGTATCGCTCTTGGTTCATCTCCTATGCCTCTTACGTGATCCTGGAGCGGGCGGTGCCCTATATCTCTGACGGACTCAAGCCGGTCCAGCGACGGATCCTCTACACGATGTCGCAGATGGAGGATCGGCTGATCAAGGTGGCTAATATCGTCGGTCAGACGATGCAGCTCCACCCGCACGGCGATGCGAGCATCGGGGACGCCCTCGTGCAGCTGGGCCAGAGACGCCTCCTGATCGAGTGTCAGGGTAACTGGGGCAACCTCCTCACCGGTGACGGTGCGGCAGCCCCGCGCTACATCGAGGCGCGCCTTACGCCCCTCGCCAAGAGGGTCCTCTTCTCCCCCAAGATCACCGACTACGTCCCCTCCTACGACGGAGCCAACGAGGAGCCGGTCAATCTGCCGGTGAAGTTTCCCCTCCTCCTCGCACAGGGCGCCGAGGGCATCGCCGTCGGACTCTCCTGCAAGATCCTTCCGCACAATGTGGGCGAGCTGCTGCAGGCCTGCGTCAGCTACCTCCGCGGGGAGCCCTACGAGCTTTATCCGGACTTCCCCACCGGCGGACTCGTCGATGTCGCCAAGTACAGCGACGGAGAGCGGGGTGGTCAGGTAAAGGTGAGGGCACGGATCGAGAAGGTCGACTCCCACACCCTCGCAATCACCGAGCTGCCGTACTCGACCACGACAGGCTCCCTCATCGACTCGATCCTGAAGGCGAATGAGACGGGGAAGATCAAGATCAAGAAGATCAACGACAAGACCGCTGCTGAGGCCAATATTGAGATCCAGCTGCCGGGCGGAGTCTCCCCCGACAAGACGATCGACGCACTCTACGCCTTCACCGGTTGCGAGATCTCCATCTCGCCCAATTGCTGCGTGGTGCGAGACGACCACCCGGAGTTCCTCACCGTGAGTGAGGTGCTCGCGGACGGCTGTGAGCGGACGATGGGCTACATCCGTGCCGAGCTGGGGATCCGGCTGAGTGAGCTGCAGGAGCAGCACCTCCTGGAGTCCCTCGAGCAGCTCTTCATCACCCGACGGATCTACAAGGATAAGGACTTCGAGGAGGCCAAGAGCGTCCCCGAGGTAGTGGCACACATACGAGGGCGACTGGAGGATGTGTTGGAGAGCTTCTTCCGCCCCGTGACAGATGAGGATCTGAAGCACCTCCTGGAGCTCAAGATGGCGAGGATCCTCAAGTTTAATAAGGAAAAAAGCGATGCCTCCATCGCCCACCTCATGGACGAGATGGCAGACACCGAGCGACGCCTCGGCGATGTCCGCAGTGAGGCGATCAGCTGGTACGAGACGCTGTACGAGGACTTCGGGAGGCAGTACCCGCGACGGACGACGATCCGGAGCTTCGACGACATCGAGGCGGCAAAGGTGGCGGTGAAGAGCGAGAAGCTCTACGTGGACCGCAAGGAGGGCTTCATCGGCACGGGGCTCAAGAAAGCGGAGTACGTCGGCGACGTGTCCGACATCGATGACGTGATCGTCTTCCTCCGCAGCGGAGTCTACTTCATCACGAAGGTGAGCGAGAAGAGCTTCGTCGGCAAGGACATCATCCATGTGGCGCGCTGGGTGCGCGGCGACGAGCGGACGATCTACAACGTCGTCTACCGCGATGGGAAGGAGGGTACCGCCTTCATCAAGCGCTTCGCCGTCACCTCCGTGATCCGCGACCGGGAGTACGACCTGACGCGCGGCAAGGCGGAGTCCAAGGTGCTCTACTTCACTGCCAATCCCAATGGTGAGGCGGAGGTGATCAAGACCGTGCTGCGGCCGAGTGCCAAGAAGCGGCGGCGCAAGAGCGGGCTGATCTTTGAGACCGACTTTGCCGACCTGCTGATCAAGGGACGCCAGGCGCGAGGGAATATCCTGACGAAGGAGCCGGTCTTCCGCATCTCGCTCAAGGAGGAGGGCAAGAGCACCCTGGGGGGTAGGGACGTCTGGTTTGATCGCGACGTCTTCCGTCTCAATTACGATGAGCGGGGCGACTACTTAGGCGAGTTTATGGGAGACGACAAGCTCCTTGTGGTGCTCGACGATGGCACGGTGTACCTCTCCGACTTCTCTGACAGCAACCACTTTGAGCGAAATATCCTCGTGATCGAGCAGTATGATCCGGAGAAGGTCTGGACCCTCGTCTACCACAATAGCAAGGAGGGCTACACCTACCTGAAGCGCTTCCTCCTCGAGGAGGATAAGCTGCGGAAGAAAGACTCCATTCTCACCAATCCTGACGACACCCTTCTCCTCCTCTCCGATGAGCCTTACGCCCGTGTGGAGGTGGTCTACGAGGAGGGACCGGCGGAGGAGATCGAGGCGGAGGACTTCATCGCCGTCAAGGGCGTGCGAGCCAAGGGCAAGCGCATCAGCACCTCCACGGTCACGGAGGTGCGCGAGCTGGAGCCCCTGAAGCGGCCCGAGGATGAGGAGGGCGACGATGAGCCGGACGATGAGGAGACCTCCGATGGCGAGGAGACGACCGATGTGGACGACCGAGCCGAGGAGGAGGCACAGGTGATCGAGGAGGTAACCCGTCAGCAGAGGCTGGCATTTAAGGACGAAGAGGATGAGTAAGAGATACCGCAGGGCTGCACTATTGCTGTCCATCACTCTGAGCCTCTCTCTCCCCGGTGTGGCGCAGACCGGAGGGTGGAGGCAGAGAGTCGGTGGCCGACTGGAGAAGCTCGGCCGACAGACACGTGAGTACATCCACGGTGAGCCGTGGACCTACGATGGACAGCTCTACACCACGCACCGTGAGATATTGCTCGTCGGTGGGCGGGTAGGCATCATCGACCAGTATGTGAGCCCCTCCGCCCACACGGGGTATGACCTCCGGGTCTCGCTCGGGGTGGATCGCCCCTACTTTGCCGACCGCTGGCACCTCAGGCAAGACCTTGACTTAGGGCTCGGAATGCCGGAGAATAAGGCGAATGGCACCCCGATGTACCTCCCCGGTCTCTACACACAGACAGCCTTTGCCTACACCCTGCTGGAGCGAAGCGGACTGAGGCTGGAGGTCGCGCCCGCCTGGTCGCTTACGGTGCAGGGCAATCTCAAGCTCTCCAATAGCAATAACGTGGCGAATGTCAAGGCGACGACCGGTCTCGATGCCTGGTCCCGTCTCAGCTACCGTATCCCGTGGGAGACGCTCCCGATGCGCCTCTCCTACACGATTTCGCTCCCCCTCCTCCACATCGCCTACCACCCCGACTACGGGCAGAGCTACTACGAGTATGTCTCGGGGGATAATAGGGCTCCGATCCGCCTCTACCTCACCGCCCCGCACAATAGCTGGTCGATCCGTCAGCGGCTGCTCCTCGAGCTGCCGATCCACAGCACCACCTGGGTCGTCGGGCTTCAGCATATCGGTACCACGGAGCAGATCAATCATACCAAGTACCAGCTTGGCAGCGTCGGCCTTGTCCTGGGGCTCACCCTTGAGACCTCCGCTCTCTCCGGCGGTCGCGCCCTCCGCTCCCCTCACATCAGTTCATCGTACTAAAACCCATGGCACTCAGACTCACACACACTCTACCCGCAGTGGTGGTCCTCCTCCTCGGTCTCTCAGCCTGCATCCCCTCGCAGCCGGAGAATGCCGACTACAGAACCAATTTTGAGGCGCTCTGGACGATCATCGACGAGCGCTACTGCTTCCTTGATGAGAAGGGCGTCGACTGGGACTCGATCCACACCGTCTACAGTAAGGAGATCGACCTCATGGAGGAGAGGAAGGTGACCAACGACCTCGCTTTCTTCCAGCTTATGGCGAAGATGCTCAATGAGCTTCACGACGGGCATGTCAATCTCATGACCGGCTTTGATGTCAGTGCCAATAGCGACTGGGCAGGCGACCCCACGGAGGGGCTTAACATATATATGAGGCAGAGGCAGATCTCCGGCTACCTCATGCAGTCGGGGGGAATGCTCTACAATAACTTTGGCATCAAGGGGAAGACCGGCCACCGCATCGGTTACATCCGCTACAATAGCTTCTCCTCGTCCCTCGGCAGTATGGACTTCATCCTGAAGTACCTCGACAATACCGATGGGATCATCCTGGATGTGAGGGGAAATGGGGGCGGTCTCGTCAGCAACGCTTCCGACCTCGCTGGCTACTTCTTTGACGAGCGGACCTTGGTCGGCTACGCGACCCACAAGATCGGCCCGGGCCGAGACAGCTACTCGACCCCCAAGGAGATCTACGTCACTCCCGCCAAGGGTCGGCGCTGGACCAAGAAGCCCCTCGTGATCCTTCAGGACCGGGGCTGCTACAGCGCGACGAATGACTTCCTCGTCAAGGTCGCCCTCGCCCCCAACGTCTACCGCATCGGTCTCCCCTCCGGTGGAGGCGGCGGTATGCCCGCCACCTCGGAGCTGCCCAATGGCTGGCGCGTGCGCTACTCCGCCGTCAAGAGCCTCGACATACACAAGAGGTCGATCGAGGGTGGCATCGCACCCGACAAGGAGGTGGCTAATGAGGCTTTTGATAAAAACCCTAAGGCGCCCGACCTGATCCTCAGCGAGGGGATCCTCTACCTACTGACGCGCGCCAAGGAGAGTAAAGAAAGTACAGAATGAGCAACCAAGATAAAAATCCCTTAGCACTGGAGGAGCGGATCATAGCCGCCCTCCGCACCGTCTACGACCCCGAGATCCCGGTCAATGTGTACGACCTGGGACTGATCTACGATGTCGATGTGGATCACGATACCGGTGTCGTCCATATCACCATGACGCTCACGTCGCCCAATTGCCCCGTCAGCGACTTCCTCTGCGAGGATCTGGAGATGAAGGTAAAGGCGGTAAAGGGGATCACAGAGGTCCATATCGAGATCACCTTTGAGCCCCAGTGGAACCAGTCCATGCTGAGCGATGAAGCGAAGCTGGAGCTGGGGATGATGTAGTCCCTCCTCTACCATGACCGCCCGCACCAAGACCTTCTTCGCCTCCGACCTCCACCTCGGGTCGCCCTACCACGACGACCCGCGAGAGGCGGAGCGGCTGTTTGTCCGCTGGCTCCACAGTATAGAGCCTGAGGCGAAGCGACTCATACTGGTGGGCGACATATTCGACTACTGGTACGAGTACCGGCAGGTGGTGCCGCGGGGATTTACCCGCACGATAGGGCTGCTGGGCGAGATGGCGGATGAGGGCGTGGAGATCCACTTCTTCACCGGCAATCACGACATCTGGATCTCCGACTACCTCCCCACGGAGATCGGCTGCACACTGCACCGAGAGGCGACATCGATGGAGCTGGAGGGACACCGGTTCTTCATTGCTCACGGTGATGAGTATGCACCGAGCAAGGCTTACGCCGTCACGCGGGCGATCTTCCACTCGAGGGTGTGCCAGTTCCTCTATGGCCTCCTGCCCGCATGGCTGACGATCCCACTTGCCCAAGGGTGGGCGCGGAGGAGTCGCGAGCGAGGTCTCCGGAAGAGCCGGCAGCTCCCACAGCCGGAGATCGGGGAGGAGTATCTCGTGCGCCATGCTGAGGCGGATGCGTGCGAGAGAGGCGTGGAGGCACCCGAGTACTACCTCTTCGGTCACCGCCACCGTATGGCGGACTACCCCGTGGGCGACCACAGCCGCGTGATCCTCCTCGGGGACTGGATCAAGTACCATAGCTATGCCGTCTGGGACGGCGAGACACTCACACTTAAGCGCTACCAAGTATGACCAATCGACGACACTACACAGACCACTCGCGGATGGCTGACCTGCTGAGCGAGCACTACAACATCTTCTCCCTCATCTCGCGTCTCGGGATCCCCCTCGGGATGGGCGACCACACGATACGCGAGGTGTGCGAGGCCAATCACGTGGATACCGATACCTTCATGTATCTCGTCCACTTCGACCTCTACCCCGACCTGCGGGAGACGCTCACGCCGGATCCTGAGACGATCGACGTGGCGCAGATCATCTCCTTCCTCCGCACCAGCCACCGCTATTTCCTGGAGGTTCGGCTGCCCGACATCGGTGAGGCGCTCAAGGTGGCACTCGAGGGTGCTCCGCACGACATACGGGTGGTGGTGCAGCGCTACTTTGCCGACTACTGCAAGGAGGTGCGCAATCATATGCACTACGAGGACGAGGTGGTCTTCCCCTACGCTGAGGGACTACTCCGCGGAGAGGAGGGCGGGCGAGACTACAGCATCATCAACTTTGAGAAGCACCACGATCAGGTGGAGCTGAAGATGCACGAGCTGAAGAGCCTCTTCCTCAAGTACTACACCTGGGAGGCCAATCTCAAGCTCTACAACGTCCTCCACGACCTCTACGCCTGTGGTGAGGAGCTGCTCAACCACAATGATATAGAAAATCTGATCTTCATCCCCTGCATCAAGGCTCTCGAGAAGAGCTCCTCACGATGAAAGCCAACCTACTCATAGCGCTCTCCGACAGCCGCACACAGGAGGCTCTCGCGACCCTCATTGGTCGGGAGAAGGGGCTCGATGTGACAGTACATACCCTGAGGGACCCCTTTACCCTCGTCCGGACCATACGGAGCCTCCGCCCGGACATCGTCATCGTCTCCTGCAATGTCTGCAGTCCCCCGCTCATCGAGACGATCCGGACCATTGCCGACCTGCCCAAGGCGCGCTTCATCCTCTACTGCGACACGATCACCGATGAGCTGCTGGCAGAGCGGTGCGAGGGACACCTCTCCGCCGAGGAGAGTGATAAGGAGGTGATCGACCTGATCTCCGCCATCCTCACTGCCGAGGAGGGTGAGAGTGAGGTGGCCGAGGAGCTCACGCCGCGAGAGAGAGACATCGTCATCAGCGTCGTCAAGGGGTTGACGAATAAGGAGATCGCCGACAAGCTCTTCATCTCCATCAATACCGTCACCACGCACCGGCGCAATATCGTCAAGAAGCTCGACATCCACTCCGCCTCCGGCCTCACTGTCTATGCGATCATGAATAAGCTGGTGAGCCTCGAGGAGATCAAGATCTGACCGATCGATGGCCGGGATCTACGTCCACATCCCCTTCTGCAAGACGAAGTGTCCCTACTGCGACTTCTACTCCGTCACCAACCTCCGTCCCGTCGAGGACTACCTGAGGGCACTCGCCACTGAGATCGACCTGCGCTCCTATGAGCTGGCGGGAGAGCCAGTGGAGACCATCTACTTCGGCGGCGGCACCCCCTCGCTCCTCCCGGGTTGTGCCATCGGCGACATAATCCGCCGACTCCGTCGCTCCTTTGACGTCACCGCCGAGGCGGAGGTCACCCTGGAGTGCAATCCCGGGGACCTCTCCACGCTGGACCTGGATGAGCTGATCGCTGAGGGTGTCAATCGCTTCAGCATCGGTGCACAGTCCTTTGACCCGAGCCTACTCCGCTTCCTCGGCAGGCGTCACACCAGCGAGGAGACGCGGGCGCTCGTCCGGGAGCTCCACCGCCGAGGGGTGAGAAATATCTCCCTCGACCTAATCTACGGCATCCCCGGCTCCACCGAGGAGACCCTAAGGGCTGACCTCGATGCACTGGTCGCCTTAGAGCCGACCCACATCTCCGCATACCACCTGATCTACGAGGAGGGGACCCCGCTCCACTACCGACTGCAGCGAGGGCGGGTGAGCGCCATCGACGAGGAGGAGAGCCTCCGGCAGTCGCACTACGTTGCCGAGCGACTGCGGTCGGCAGGGTATGAGCACTATGAGATCTCCGCCTTTGCCCTCCCAGGCTACCGCTCGAGGCACAATAGCTCCTACTGGCACGGGATCCCCTATATCGGCCTCGGACCGGGCGCGCACAGCTACATCCACCCCTGGAGATCCTACGACCCGAGCGACGTCACGCTCTACTGTCGTCAGCTCCTCCGCTCCACCCCCTTCCTCAGTCGCACCTACGAGCGCATCACCCCCGAGATGGCTCTCGAGGAGTACGTCCTGACCCGCCTGCGCACCTGCGAGGGACTCTCGCTGAGTGAGATGGATAGTCTCTTCGCCTCAGGAGTTAGGGAAAGGGTATTGCAGAGGGCACAGCCCTACATCGCATCGGGCGATCTGCTGCTCGAGGGCGACCGGCTCCACCTCTCCCTCCACGGCATCGACATCTCCGACGCCATTATCCTTGACCTGATCTAAAGAAGACCTTTGCAAAATGGTCTTTCGCCGAAAAAGCACCGCTTTTTCGGCAGGGACTTTGCAGAATGCCTCAGATGCAAGGAACTGAGAGAGAGGGCGAAGGAAGTGTGCTTACGCACATGGAGACTGTTGCACGAAGGCGATCTGCTGCGTTGCTTTCGGAATTCGGTCTCGGTCACGTACGAGAGTACGCTCCCTTCGACCTCATCCTCAGCGCCTTGCATCTCATCCTTCGTGCAAAGTCTCAGCACATTTGAAACAAATGTGCGAGAATGGCACTTCGTGCAAAGGTCTCTAAAGGTCCCTCAGCTGGATCGCCTCCTCCTCGGTCTGCCCAAAGATGAAGGCGGGCGGGTCGATCAGGTAGAGCCGCTCTGTGGCACGCGTCACTGCGGTGTAAAACCACCGGAGGAACGACAGGTCGATCATCTCCGGCGTCAGATACCCGAAGCTTACAAAGACCTCGCGCCACTGACCGCCTTGAGCCTTATTGCAGGTCATGGCGTAGGCATACTTGATCTGCAGCGCATTGAGGTAGGGATTTTTCCGCATCTCCGCATAGAGCTGCCGGCGCGACTGCACCCCGGGGTAGTCGAGGGCGACGTTGTCAAAGAGCAGCTGTCGCTGCTCGCCCGTGAGGGCTGAGGTGCCGCTGTAGAGGCTCTCTAAGAGGATCTTCGCCGAGATGAAGCCCCCCTCACTATCCACCAGCTCCGCGTCCCTGAAGGTAAAGCCATACAGCTCCGCCGTGCGGCGCGCATCCCGCACCTCTAAGATCTCGCCGTTGGCGATGAAGCCCCCGGTCTGCTTCCCCTCACCATCCACCGGCTGGTAGAAGTAATTATTCCGCACCACCATCAGCCGCTCCCCCGGCACCACCTCCTCCTCGTAGCCGAGGGTCTGGTGGCGGATGCCTTGATTGTAGGCCTCCGCCTCGCGATTGGACCGCGTGATCAGCACCGTCTCCTCCTGCCCCGCCCTTCGGTAGGACTCCTCCATCAGCTCCGGTAGGTCGTACCCCGAGATGATCCGAACCTCTCCGCCCCTGCGCGGGGTCGCCAGTAGTGGTTCGGTCCACGGCTGCCCCTGCTGCAGGTCAGCGATCCGCTGCCTCAGGTCGTAGCTCGTCAGGACGATCTCGCCGGCGCTCTCCTGCCGCACGATGTCGGTCAGCGTCTCCTCGTAGAGGTGGGAGCAGTAGCCCCGCAGGTAGTCCGGCGAGAGTGCCGGACTCTGCGGCGTGCCGACAGGGGGCAGCTGCGCATCGTCACCGATGAGCACGATCCTGCTGTACGGCACCGAGTGGCAGAAGTCCATCAGGTCGTCCAGCAGTCGCCCGCTGCCAAAGGAGTCGTTTCCCTCGCTCTGATTGCTGATCATCGATGCCTCATCGACCACAAAGACGGTCCCCTGCTGACCGGCGTTGTAGCCGAGGTCGTAGGTGAAAGCGCCTCCCGCCCCGATCCGCTGACGGTAGATCGTCCGATGGATCGTGTAGGCCGGCATGCCGCAGTAAGCGCCGAGCACCTTCGCTGCCCGGCCCGTCGGTGCCAGGAGCCTCACCGGCACGCCAATGGAGACCAGCATGCGGGTCCAGGCACCGACGAGGCTGCTCTTACCCGTCCCCGCATAGCCACGGAGGAGGAAGAGTGAGTCCTCCTCCCCGTGGCAGAGGAAGTCGTCCAGCTTATCGATCACCCGCGCCTGTGACGGCGTCGGGGTGAAGGGGAAGAAGTCAAGTATTGCTGATCGCTCTGTCATACCGCAAATATACCGCTATGGGAGCGTCCCGCCACACGCTCCATTCTAATACCGATAAAAGAATTGACCGAGGTAACAAACGACCTCTTTCTAGGGGTGTGGGATAGCCCGGTGGGTAGAAGCACCCCGGAGGGGTGCGTTTTTCGTAGCCCGGGTGTCGGAGGGGCGTAGCCCCGACGACCCCGGGAAAGCATAGCCCTCCTTTATCCCCTCGACCCCGCCAGGGTGTCGCTCGTAATGGCGATCGTCAGAGGGAGCGACACCCTGTCGGGGTCGTATATATTAAGGCGTATCGCAGAAAACCCGGGGTCGTCGGCACTTCGTGCCTCGACACCCGGGCTATGAAGAAGGCACCCCTGTCGGGGTGCATCGCTAGATCTGCCCGCAGGATGGATCCCTTCTAGGAGATCCTCTGCGCCGTCCGACTTGTCCGACTCGTCCGACTTGTCCGACCCGTCCGACTTGTCCGACTCGTCCGATAATATAGCGCACTTGTCCGACTCGTCCGATAATATAGCGCACTTGTCCGACAATATGGCGCTATGGAGGGGTGGGTCAGAGGGTGCGGAAGTCGTAGGAGAGGTGCCGACCGGCAAAGAGGGAGAAGCGGTCGATCAGCCCTCCGATACCGATGGGTGCCTCCTCCCCGGCGATGCGGAGGTAGTCGGCGTAGTCGGTCGGTCGTTGGTCGGGAGGGAGCGTCATCAGGGGCAGGATCTTCACCGCCCCATCGGCGAGGGTGACCCTGAGATGCGGGATGGAGGATCCCTCCGCTCCCCGCCAGCGCCTTTGCTCCGGTGCGTAGCCGTAGACCTCAGGCAGCCCGACGTAGTAGCTCGTCGGATCCTCCTCCTGCGGTGTGAGGGGGTAGTACCGCATCTCGTGCGACCGATCCTGCTCGCGTCGGTAGGGGTAGCCGAAGAGCCCCCCATCGAGTCGGTCGACCGGGAAGGCGAGCTCCACCGACTGCACCCCGGCGGCTCCGGCGGTATGCACCTCAAGCAGTGCCACCGCAGGGCGAAGCACCGGTGTCAGCCGTATCACGCGGTCGCTCTCCCCGGGGCGGGGCAGCTGTCTCTGCAGGTGTCCCACCAGAGGGATCCTCAGCGGGCTGTCGGTGCGGCGGGTGAGGGGGACAAAGAAGGTGAGCCGCTGTACGTCCCACTTGGTAAGCAGCCGCACCAGATCCTCCTGCACCACGTGAGACTCGCGCTCATTGGCGATGAAGAAAAACTCATAGGTCCCCTCCTCGATAAAGATTGGGTCGCTGCAGGCTATCTGGCGCGGACGGAGGTCTCTGTCTCTGCCGCCGTAGCGGACCAGCTCGTTGTAGGCCACCCGCCCCTGCAGGTCTGTCGCCACGATGCGGAGCGAGGAGATCGCGCCGAAGTGGCGAGCCTGATCCTCCGACAGCTCCAGCTGAGGTCGGTCAATGACGACGGCGACCCTGCCCGGACCGGGGTCCGGACGGAAGTCGTCGTTGATCTCACTGTGGCAGGCCGTAAGAAGTAGCAGCAGGAGTGCCCAGAGCCCACCGGACCGGAGTGCTCCGCTATGGCGCCCACGGAGGATGCGAGGTGCCGGAGGTGTGGCGGGTGACAGCCTGCCGATAGGGGAGAGCAGAGCAGTGCCTTGGCTCCGACGTCGGAGATGATCTACTGGTCTCACGCCCACGAGCGCCCCGGCTTAGAGCTGATCGAGCTCAATGTCGATGCTGTGGACCATCCAGTCATTCACCTTGATCCAGACCACCTCATACCCCTCAGTACAGTCGGGGCAGCGGCGCACCTTCAGCTCCACGTTGAAGTCGTGGTCACAGCTCAGGTTCGCATGGTGGGCACCCTTTCTCGCAGCCATCAGCACCAACCCCACTAAGTCTGCCTCGTAGATCGGTGCGGAGAGCCCCTCCTGATGTATGGAGAGGAGACTCCCGTGACCGCTCTCCAGAGAGAGTGTGGTGACATGGCCCGTCACCTCACCATCATACTCAGCTATGCAGCCCGGCTCCGGCTTGCCGGTGTAGGTATTTGCCTTCCGCTCGATGGCGACAGGGTAGCTGTAGGGGGTACTCTGACCTCTTACGTCGAGCAGCTTCCCGAGACCGCTGTAGCGGTCGTTGGCCGAGGTGACCTCCATAGAGACCTTCTCCGGCTCCTGTAGTCCGGAGAGACGTATGGTGATGCGGTTGGTCAGCTCAAGGAGGTTGACGCTCACCTGTGTGGGCGACTCTGTCCCCACCTTGTCGAGAGGAGCGAGGCTTAGCTTCTCGGTCACGCCCTGTCGGATCACCCGTCCCGTCAGGTCGCGCCCCGCACGGAGTGCGGCGAAGAGCTCATCTGCCTTGGCACCGGGGGTGAGGTCAAAGGTCTCCTCGTCGAGACCCGACCAGGCGGCGATACGGACGGGGTCGGAGGAGGGCAGGGTCATGCGTACCCTCGTCTCCGCCGTCACCGCCCCCTTATGGGTCTCGGTCGCCACCACCTCGCCTCGGTCGTTGTAGGCGATGAGGAGCACGGAGGTCATGTCCGCGGGGTAGGTCGGCTGAGCGTCGCACGGCGACTGGCTGAAGAGCGACACCTCCATCTCACGGGGGCAGTCGTCCAGCTGCTCATAGACCATCGGATGGCATCCCCCGAGCAGCAGAAGCGAGAGGAGAGCAAGTGTCGTATGTAGAATTCTCGTAGTCATATCTGGCTCTGAATTAGAATTGTTTCTTAAAGCTATGTATCCCCCAGCCGACATTATTTACCTGTATACCCATATATGGTTCCTCTCTCTTTATTGGCAGATACTCATCATTCGATGGTACCTTCTCATCGGGGTCGAAGTTATGCAGATAGGTGAAGCGTGGGTCTTCCGGCCTCTTCACAAAGGGGATACCCGATAGCCCCATCTTCGAGAAGCCGGTAATGTGCATATGGTAGATATTATTACGCAATACAGGTGATGAGTACCAAGTGCGGTTGTCAATGGTGTTGGGGTTCACCCAAGCGTAGTAGACCATCAGCAGGCGGGTGTTCTGCATATAATCACCAGGTTGACCATCTATATTTACCCCACGATATCTGGTCATAATCTCATAATTGACCACTTGATCCTTGTGCTTGGCGGTGTAGTCCTCCACGTAGCCGAGACGCAGGTCAATACGGTCGTACTTGCTAGAACCACCGAATGCAGTCACCAAGTCGGGAGCCACCCTGCCAGTTTGGTATACCACTCGTCAGTAGTCTTTAGCTGATGGGGGACACCACCACGGTCTTTCACAGGAATATCGTGGTAATTGAGGTAGAACTTCTGCGTATCCAGCGAGTAGTAGATGCGGTTGATGCCATGGGCGTAGGTGAGAGGAGTGACATCGTCTCCAGTATCGTATTCCTTTTTTGAATACTTCTCGTTGATCCCTTTTATTTCTTTTTCAAGAACAGAAATACCTGAATACTTATCATTCAATTGCTTCTTCAGGGCTTTTAGCTCGGTCTCTAATTTATTTATTAATGCGGTAAGTTCTTTTATTAAATCATTAGGGCGTGGTTTTCTTTTACTCGCCTCAAGTCGTTCTGCCTTCTTTGCCTTTATTTCTGCCTCCTTTGCCTTTATTTGGTCGTTAAGGGGATCGGCATCTCTTTGAGCTATCAAGTCAGCTAAGCGCTGCTCCTTATCCCCCATTTCAATTGCCTTTTGCCTGGCTGTTTCGTCAAGAAGATCTTGAATTTGTTTCTTCGTTTGTGGTGACCAAGGTAAGGAGTTGATAGCGAAAGAGGCGACGACCGCAAAGAAAGGGGTATTCCCCTTGCGGTAGCCACTACGCTCATCGGTACCCCATGGATGGGTGGTCTCGGTCAGGTAGCAGCCACCCCAGTGTACGGTAGGCGTCTCATAGGGGTAAGAGGGAATATTAGTGTAATTATCTCCATCTTCTACATTCCCCATCCCGATGATCACTTTCCGACGGAAAAGCAACTGCATCTCATCCTTATCACTGCTAGGAGGCATCACCTCGCTTTTAATCACTGGAATAGAATTGCGGAAGAAGCGCTCATAGTCGAGTGTCGCGGGGTCAAATCTATTATTCTTTTCATCATGTGGTTGATAGGTGCTAAAGTCAATCAATCCAGTGTTGTCAAGTTGACCATAAGAGGGGCTCTCGGTATTCTTGATAGTGAACCACTCACCTTTGGGACGCTTGGCAATGGGGTAGAAGGTGGGCTCAAAATTGAGCACCTGATAGTAGATGCCCATCAGTTCCATCTTCTCCTTTTCAGGGTCGCCCTTGAGTCCCTTCCTGATGATATCCTTGTTCCACGATACCACGGCCTGAGCCAATACCCTGCGGACACTGACTACAGCCAAGTTCGTGCGACTATTATTCACCTCGCTCTCCGATACATTATCTGCAACGGCAAAGTCCTCCTTTATGCCTGAGCACATAATGTGGTCTGAATATTTATAGAAACCGTTCGTAGGCTTACCCCCACTCGGATTATTCGTAAGGTCAAATAAACGACTGTCAAAACCATCGTCTTTGAGCTCTCCAAAATCTCCTTTACTCATATTTATGTTACCAGGGGTAAGCGCATCACCGCTAACATCTTTATAGAGTACTTTCGTGGCGATGTTGGGGTCGGGGCGGAAGCCTCCGAGCTTGGGGGCGTCGGTGTTGGGGTAGGTCATGCCCGCCTTTCCTTGGTAGGGGATAGGCTCCTTGACCCTTGCTTCAAACTGACCCTTGTTGACGAGCGTAGGCTCTAAGTACTTGATATACTCAGCTGGTGGATTGAGGAAGGCGTAGATGGTCTTCTTTCCTGGTGAGGTCTTCCATGGCTTCAGCGTCAGTACGTTATTTTTCCACTGCTGTACATTGGGATCCAATACGTCATCTTCCTTAGCCCTATTATAACTGGCATCCCAGTAATACTTCCCAGGAGTAACCACTATCTTATTGCTGGAGACGCAATAGACCTCGTCGCGATCCTCGGAGACAACGTAGACGGCGAAAGAGGTGATGTCGTCGGCACCTGCCCAATCGCCCTGATAGTTGTAGTCTTGATCCTCCGATTTGTCGCTGCCACCGCCAGTGCGGAGGCTAAGCGACATATAGGTGGTGCCGTAGGAAGGGGGCACAGAGGACGACTCTGCCGGCTCCTCGAGTGTCGGCCGTTCCTTGGTGCAGCCGGCTGCGAGCAGCAGTGCCATAAGTGCGGCCAGCGGTGTTACTCTGTATATCTTAGTCATCATGTCAGTCCCTGATCAGAATGTAACGGTATATCTGGACGAGCTTGCGGTAATGCCTGCAGGCTGTCCCGTACTACCACCTATTGCGTTTAGTTTTGCACCAAGAGCCGGTACCTGCTCATCGGGATCGAGTGGGGTATTAAGGAACCTATAGGGCGACCCGTGCGGCATTTCCGGCACAAAGGGGATCGCTGATAGTCCCATCTTGGTAAATCCAGTGATATGCATGTGGTAGATGTTGTTGCGTAGCACAGGCGAAGCGTAGCTGTTGCTTGGGTCTCCTGTATTGGGGTTGAGCCAAGCGTAGTAGACCATCATCAGGCGTACCTTGCTGATTCCTCCTCCCCTCTCCTCTCGGTACCTAATATAGCAGGGATAGCTGACCACCTTATCCTTATTGACTTTTTGGGCAGAGTACCACGCTACATAGCCACTGTGGAGATCCATCGGCTCGGTGCGTTTGGCTCCGCCGAAATACTGCACTAATCCAGGAGCCACACGACCATAGAGGTAGAAGTCCATAGAGCGTCGCTCAGCGGGGGTGAGGTCTTTCTCTTTTATGGTACCATTCATTAGTTGGCTCAGCTTAGGCAATACTTCGCTCGGTGGCA
>QWCJ01000179.1_pt1 | contig 25800 bp, 19 predicted proteins | sample 1972501 | NCBI WGS metagenome assembly QWCJ01 (sample SAMN09866711, study PRJNA288562) | Human vaginal metagenome isolate term2_vaginal, whole genome shotgun... | isolation source: vagina | host: Homo sapiens | place: USA: California
TGGTAGGGGCCTTATCTTAGTAGCGGGGGCTGGATTCGAACCAACGACCTCTGGGTTATGAGCCCAGCGAGCTACCGAGCTGCTCCACCCCGCGTCGGGTGATATTTGATTTTCACCTGCTGCCTTAACGGGCAACGAGTGATAACTATACGCATACCTCTTTCAAACACCAAATCCCCTGCGCACCTCACGGATTCGCAGGGGATTCAGGCTGTCACACGGGAAGGGTTACATGCTCTGGTATTCCTTCACGGCGCGGTCCAGCTCGTCGAGCGCCTTGCCGTACTCCTCGAAGGAGCCGTTGCGTGCGCCTTCCAGGTTGCGCAGCGCGTCGTTGATGTTGTTCAGCGCCTCGTCCTTGTTACCGGCAGCTGCTGGTGCTGGGGTCTCGGCCTTCTCGCCGTCGGCTGGTGCTTCCTCGGCTGGCTTCGTGTTGCCCTTGTCGTCGACGATGTCGATGTCCTGGGCGGCCTCAGAGTGAATGCCAACCTGCTTCAGCGCCTGGGAGATCGTCGGCGCATAGCCGACCTGGCCGCGGTAGAACACGAGCACGCGCAGCAGCTTCGGGAAGGCCGATGCCTGGTCCTTGCGCTGCGAGTAAATCGGCTCCACGTAGAGGATCTCTCCCCCGCCAACCGGCAGGGTGAGCAGGTTGCCGTTCTTCAGGTCGTTGGTGCCCTGCCACAGGGTGCGGTCGCGCGCCACCTGGTCGGAGGACATCAGGGCGTCCTGCGCCTGCTTCGGGCCCTGGGTCTGCGTGTTGGTTGGCAGCACGCGGACGGTGATCTGGCCGTAGTTCTCCGGGTCGGAGGACACGGACATGTGCGCGGAAAGGAACTCACGGTTCAGGCCACGGAACGGCGTAATCAGCTGGAAGGAAGGCTGGTTAGTTTCCGGGTCACCGGCGACGACGTAGTACGGAGGCTGGTTGAGCTCCTTGCGGCCTTCCGGCGCGGTCGGGTCGTTCGGCACGGACCAGAAGGCGTCGTTGTTGAAGAACACGCCTGGGTCGTTCACGTGGTAGCGAGCCAGCAGTTCACGCTGAACCTTGAACAGGTCCTCCGGGTAACGCAGGTGGTCGCGCAGCGAATCGGAGATGTCGCTTGCCGGGCGCACGGTGTCTGGGAACGCGCCCATCCATGCCTTGAGCACAGGGTCGTTCTCGTCGAATGCGTAGAGGTCCACCGTGCCGTCGTAGGCGTCAACGGTCGCCTTGACGGAGTTGCGGATGTAGCCGACGTTGTTGTTCAGCAGGCGCTGCGTAGTCCCGTCTGGGTTCAGCGCGTCCTGCGTCGTATCGGTCAGCGATTCGCGCGTTGCGTACGGCAGCTGGGACAGCGTGGTGTAGCCGTCCACAATCCACTTGATCTTGCCGTCGATCACGGCCGGGTAGGTCTTGGAGTCGGTGGTCAGCCACGGCGCGACCTTCTCAACGCGCTCGCGTGGGTCACGGTCGTAGAGAATCTTCGACTCGGAGCCAACACGGTCAGACAGCAGGAACTTTAGCTCCTGGTACTTCGCGGAGTACGCGATGCGGTTGACCCAGTTGCCGATGTTGACGCCACCTTCACCCTGGTAGGTGTAGGTGGAGCTGTCCGTGTCATACTCGACGGGGCCCTGGCCGTTATCGCCGACGATGGCGTAGTCCAGGCCGTCGTTCGCAGAGGCGATCACCGGGCCGTAGTAGACGCGCGGCTCGTCGACCTGGATGCCCAGCTCGTCTGCCTGGTCCTTCTCAGCAGCGATCGCGTTGGTCTGCAAATCGGAAACGGTGAAGATCGGCAGACCACCACGGGTGGAGCCTGCGTCCTGCGCGGCCTCGTCAACGCGGTTCGCCTGCGCTGCAATGAAGCCGTTGCCGTGGGTGTACACGGTGTGGCGGTTGATCCAGTCACGCTGGTTTTCGCGCAGCGCGTTCGGGTCCATCTCGCGGGCCGCAACGACGAAGTCGCGCATCTTGCCGTCAACCTCGTAACGGTCCATCGCCAGCTGGTCCGGGAAGCCGTAGAAGTTACGCAGCTGCTGGTTCTGGGTAAACGTCGGGGAAATGATCTCCGGGTCCAGCAGGCGAATGTTGCTGATCGTGGCGGCGTCGTCCGCGACCTTGTCGTTGGAGACCTTTTCCGCGCCCCAGTTGTCCTGGTACTTCACCTGCTCGTCGGTCAAGCCGAACGCGTAGCGGGTGGCCTCAATGTTGCGGGCGATGTACTCGGCTTCCTTCGTCTGGCGGTTCGGCTTGACCGAGAACTGCTCCAGCAGCGCCGGCCACACACCGCCGACCACGAGCGAGGACACAAGCATCAGCACCGCGGCCAGCACAGGAACGCGGAAGTCCTTATACACAACGGACGCGAAGAACGCCGCTGCGACGAGCACCGCGATGACCGTCAGGATCACCTTGGCCGGCAGCGACGCGTTGACCGTGGTGTAGGACGCACCCGTGAAGATGTCGTTCTGGGAGTACAGCAGGGTGTAGCGCTCTAGCCAGTAGCTAACTGCCTTGAGCACCATCCACAGGCCCGCGGTCACGGCGAGCTGCACGCGAGCGGACGTCGAAATGTGGCCCGGCACCCCGCTTACCTTATTGCCGATGCGGATGCCGCCCAGCAAGTAGTGGCCCACCGCGCCAACGATGAAGGCGACGAGCAGCAGGAGCGAGAGGCCGTCGATAATCGCGGTGATACCCGGCAGTGCGAAGGCGTAGAACCCGAGGTCCTTGCCAAACTGCGGATCATTCACGCCGAAGGATTCCCCGTTGAACCACAGCATGAACGTGCGCCACAGGCGCTGCCCTGCCAGGCCGGAGAAGACCGCGATCACCACCGGAACCCACACCAAGAGCGTGCGAACGCCCTGCTGCAAGTTGACCTGGGTCCGCGTGTCGCCGACAACGGCTTCAAAGCTCAAGGCTTCTTTTGTGCGGCCGCGCCACGCAAGCCACGCGGCGAGGTAGGTGATCAGCGCGCCAACGGCGGCAAAAATAACAAACAACACCACTCGCGCCACGATGACGCGGTTGAAGACCCCACGGAAATCAAGCTCCCCGAACCAAAGAAAATCGGTGTAGAGACCGATCAGGATCGGGATGCAAAACAGCAATACACCGAGGACACCAATGGTGATGGCAAGTCCGGAGTTCTGTTTCTTCGCGTGGGGCTGTGGTTGGCTGAGGCGGGTGGCCAAATCCTGCTCCTTCGAAATAGTCTTAGTACGCGTATTAAGGTTCTACCTTAAAAAGTGTAACGCCTGAACTGACAGAAGGGTTCCCGTGCTCAACCAGCAAGCATTAAATAAGGCCATGTCCGAAGCCGTCGAGTTCGTGCATGCGGAAGGCTGGGACCAAGGCCCGACCCTCTTCGCACTCGTGCCCTCCTCCCTGCTTGTGGACGAGCTCGAGCAGCTCGAGGTTGACGACGCCACTTCGCCCCTAACCCTCGTCGTGCAGGACAACCTGCCGGACAACATCCGCCCCGGCTCCGAGGAGCTCGCGGAGTACGTGGCACGTATCGCCTGGCCGCACGCGGTGGAGGGTGCCGTGCTGGCGCAGGAGATCATGTTCCGGGACACCAGCAGCGACGACCCCTCGCCGCGCCCGGCGCGCCTCTTCTCCGGTGTGCTGCGCGAAGAAGGCATCGAGCAGACGCTGCTGCAGATGCGCCTAACCGAGGAGGAGCTTGAGGAGCGCGGCCTGTTCGCCCAGGATGATATTGAGCTTCGCGGTGGGCCTAACGTGGCCCCGAATGTTATTGCTGCGTTACGCTACGGTTTGGAACAAGACCCTGATGAGCTGTCCTAAGAGGTTAAAGGAGCACAACGTGGCTACATTTTCGAACGTTTGGCGTCGGCGCGTCGGTACGCCAGCGGTGCTGGCGATGGTGCTGGTGGTAGCCACCGCGTGCGGTGGCAAGGACGAGCCGACGGAGCATCCGACCACGACGGAGGCACCAGCCTCCTCCACCGTTGAAACCACGGAGTCGCCGTCGGAGTCTGAGTCTGAGTCCGCGGAGGCTACGACGGAGGGGACGTCGACAAGCACCACGAGCACCGCGAAGAAAGACGATAACGGCGTTGCTGAGGTCGCCAAGCAGTTCTCGACGCTCGCTCCGCCCGAGTTCTTCGAGAAGCTGGACAGCTGCACCCCGACCGGCCTGCCAGACGCATTCGACTGCAGCAGCTCCGAGATGGGCCAGTTCCAGTTCATGGAGTCCGAGTCCGTCGCCACCACGAGTACGCAGGTGCTCACCGAGCTGCGCTCGAGCGAAGTCGTGGAAGACACCGGCCGTTTCGTGGTCGGCTGGTCCACCGTTGGGTCCTCCGCCGTGGTGACCGTCATTGATAATGACAAAGGCCAGATTATGAAGCAGCTGCTCACCATGGACCGCGAAGGCCCGCGCGAGCACATCTACAAGCTCGGGCTGGCGAAGCGCCCGGAGGGCGCCACCACCCCTGCGGAGGCAACCACCTCCACCGAGTCTGAGTCCTAGCTGCAGCTGCGCACCGGCTGGCCGTGGGCGAACGCGTCCATGGCCTTCACGGCGTCATCAAGCGTTTTGACTGCCGCGACCTGCATCTCCCCGCTGTCCGTGCGCATCACTACCGCGCAGTTGCCCTCGGGCGCGAGGAAAAGCTCGGCGCCTGCGTCGCGGGCACCGGCGATCTTGTGGGAGATGCCACCGATCGGGCCGACCTCCCCCGACTCATCAATCGTGCCGGTTCCGGCCACGAACTTCCCGCCGTTGAGCAGACCCGGCGACAACTTATCGATCACCGCCAGCGAGAACATCATCCCGGCACTCGGCCCGCCCACATCGTTGAGGTTGTAGGTCACCTGCACGCCGTCGGCCGGAGCGGACGTCATCAAGATCCCCAACATGGGCACCTTCTTATCCTCCGGATTCGCGCCGAGGGTGATCTCCTCCGTGTGCGGCGTGCCGTCACGCAGCACGTCGACGCTGAGCCGGTCGCCGGGGGCGTGCTCGCGCACGATGCGCTGCACCTCCCGCGGCTGCGACACATCCTTGCCGCCGACGCTCGTGATGATGTCCTCCGCCTGCAGCGCACCGTTCGCGGCGCTGCCCTCCATCACCTCGTGGACCACCACCGTGGTCGGCCGGCCAAGGTAGTTCATCGCGGCGATCGTCGCCGCCGACTCCGAAGCAACGAATGCCTCCTGGTTGCGCTGCTTCATCTCCTCCCGGTTCGTATTCGGAGGCATGATCTGCTCCAGCGGCACAATCGTGTCATCCGTCGTGATCCAGCGGGTCAGTGCCTGCACCAGCGTCATGTTGGTGCGCACCGACACCGTGGTCATGTTGAGGTTGCCCTCCGTTTCGTCGGAGTCCGCGCCCTCGATCTCTACGACGGGCACGCCCTCAACATCGCCGAGCGTGTTAAACGTCGGCCCCGGGCCCTGCGCCGCGTACGGCACGGCCAGGGAGATATCGGTGCCGGGAATATGGTCGAGGCTCAGGGCCGCGGCCAGCGCCACAAGAGGGATGGCGCCCCACACAATCGTGGCGAGGCGGCGGCTGCGCGGCTGTGCCTGTGCTTGTTCTTGCTCGGCGTTCATCACGCCCACAAATCTTAGATGTTCGCCCACAGCGTTGCGATTTTCCCGTTTGCACCCGACACAACCTGCACACACGACTGTAGGGTGGTGCCTATGAGCAATGGATTCGGATTTACCTTCCCCAACAACGACAACGACGGTGACAACGGTGACGACGAGCGTCGCAACCAGCAGAACAACCCGTTCGCCGCGTTCGGGTTCGGGGGCAACGTTGGCGGTGGTCAAGGTGGCTTGGGCGATATTTTGAACCAGTTCGGGCAGATGCTCTCCGGCATGGGTTCGACGATGAACGCCCGCACAGAGGGCGAATCCGTGAACTTCGAGATGGCGCTGCGCATGGCACGCCAGCACGTCGGCGATAAGGCTGCGGTCTCCGCGGGGGATCGCACCGCGGTTGAGGAGTCAGTACGCCTCGCCGACCTCTGGCTTGACGACGCCACTACGCTGCCATCCGCAAACGCCCAGCCGCGCACGTGGAACGCGGACGACTGGCTGGCTGAAACCATGCCGATGTGGAAGCGCCTGGTCAACCCCGTTGCGGAGCAGATGAACCGCGCGCAGCGCGACACCATGCCCGCCGAGGCCCGCGAGATGATGGGCCCGATGGTCGGCATGATGGAGCAAATGAACGCCATGAACTTCGGCGTCAAGCTCGGCCACGCCCTTGGCGACCTTGCCGAGCAAGCCCTGACCGGCTCCGACTTCGGCCTGCCCGTCGCACCAGCAGGGGTCACAGCCATCTTGCCGAAGAACGTCACCGCCGCCGCCAAAGGCCTCGAGATCCCCGGCCAGGAGGTTCTGGTCTACATCGTGGCCCGCGAGGCTGCGCGCCAGCGCCTGTTCAAGCACGTGCCGTGGCTCGTCGAGCGCCTCGTCTCCTCCGTTGAGGAGTACGCGGCAGGCCTGGAGATCGATACCTCGCAGCTCGAGGAGATGGCGCGCGGCCTGAACCTGGAAAGCGGCGACCCGCAGGCCATCCAGGAGGCGCTGCAGCAGCTTGAGGGCGCGGACCTCTCCCCGCGCGTGACCTCCCGCAACGCGTCCGCAACCGCCCGCCTGGAGACGCTGCTCGCGCTCGTCGAGGGCTGGGTCGACGTCGTCACCGACGCTTCCTTGTCGGACCGCATCCCGTCGACACCGCAGCTCGCCGAGGCGTGGAACCGCCGCCGCGCAACTGGTGGCTCCGCCGAGCGCGCGTTCGCGAACGTCGTCGGCATCGAACTGGGCGCCCCGAAGGTCCGCGAGGCCGCCGAGCTGTGGCGCCGCGTCGAAACCGCCGTGGGCCAGGCCCGCCGCGACCAGATCTGGGACCACCCGGACTTCCTGCCGACCCCTGAGCACCTGTCCAACCCGGCGGCGTTCATCGACACCCTGCTGGACGATTCCTCCGACGACAACTTCGACGAAGAGCTCGCGCGCCTGGAAGAGGAGCTGCGCAAGAACGACGAGGACTAGCCTTCCCCGCCGAACCGCTGGTAGGCCTCAAGGTAGCCCTTCGCGCGTTCCGCGAGGGGCGCTTTGTCTGCCCACTCCCAGAACTTCGGGCCGTGCCCCGGGATGAAGGTGTGCGTCAGCTCGTGCACGATCACCGCGTCGAGGACGTAGCCCGGCACGTGCTGCAGCCTGTCACTGATCCGAATCGTGCCCGTTGACGGGGTGCAGCTTCCCCACCGCTTCGTCTGGTTCGACACCCACCGTATCGAGCCCACTTTCGCCCGCCCCTCAAGCACCTGCTCGTTGAGCACCTCCGCGCGCGCCTGAAGGTCGGCGTCGCTGACGTGCTGGTGGCGAGTCTTCTTCCGGATCTTTCGCAGCATCTCGGCCACCGCCTCGCGCTCCTCGCGCTCGCTGAACCGGGCTGGGATGCGTACTTCCACGACGCCGTCGATAAGCCGGGCCTGCACTGTGCGTGTGCGCCGCGGCGAGCGAATCACCCGATACTCAAACTCCGACTCCTGCATGCCGAAGATTGTATGCTGTACAACCGACACAGCTTAAGGGGCACGAGGGGGAAGCATGTGTAACCAGTCGGATACTGTCATTGCGCTGGCCATGGGGGTACAGATACTCAGCAGGGGCCCGCACGCGCTGCAATTCGGCCTCGACGCCACACGCAGCGGCATCATCGAAGTCGGCGACGCCCGCGCAGTCGCCGCGGTGCTCGACTCGCTGTCCACACCGCGGCCACTGCCCGAGGTGGTTCGGCGGCTGGCGGTCTCCATGGACGCGGATGCGGCGCGCAGCCTCATCCAGGACCTCATCGCCTACCGCGTCCTCGTCGAAGTCTCCCGCCCGGAGGTACTGCTGATCGGCACCTCAACGCTTGCGAACACGCTGGTAGAAACACTGCGTGCCAGCGGCATCCACGTGCGCTCCCCCGAGCCCACCCAGCCACTGTCCCGCTTTCTTTTCGACGCCCCCTCGCCCCTCCCGCTCATCATCGTCGACCAGGCGCACCGCACCCGGGCGCTTGCCGCGTACACCCGGCACCGCACCGGCCCCGTGCTTCCGGTCCTGCAGATCGACACCCGCGTCCTCATCGGCCCCTACGCCGTCGGTGTGGAAGGCCCATGCCTGATCTGCCGCGAACACTACCTGCTTGAGCGCGACCCACAGTGGGCAGCGATCGCCGCCGCGGCACCCGCCGGCGTGCGCAACCCGGACCCGGTCGTAATCCAGGCAGGCGTGGCCGCCGCAGCAACCATGACCAGGCGGATCTGCCAGCTGCCGGACCCGCCGGGCGTATCCGCCCCGGACCCCCGCACCGGCGACACCCTGCTTGTGGACCCCTTCAACCGCACCCCACTCAAGACGCTTCGCCTGCAGCCACACCCCGACTGCCCGCTGTGCTTCTAGGTGGTTTGTCGCGGCTAGCGGAACTCCGCCAACGTTTCCAGAACCTCGGCGCCGTAGCGCTCCACCTTCACCGGCCCCACCCCCGACACGGCGAGCAGACCCTGTTCGTCCTCCGGCATGGTCTCCGCGATGGCGAGCAGGGTGGCGTCGGAAAACACCATGTAGGCCGGCTGCTTCGCCGCGCGCGACGTCTTCAGCCGCCAGCGCTTCAGCGCCTGATAGACGTCCTCGTCGATGTCGGCGTCGCAATCCTGGTGTCGGCCCAACGCCTTATCTGCCGGGGCGAAGAGCACATTGCCGCACACCCGGCAGCGGCGCGTCTGCTTCAACCGCTGCGGGGTGTCCTCCGCCTCAAGCTCGGGCACCAGCCCGTCCAGGAAGCGCGAGCGCGACCGCGACTTCCTGCCGCCTTCCTGCCTGGCCAGCGCCCACGACAACTGCAGATGCTCCCGGGCACGAGTCACGCCGACGTAGAAGAGCCTGCGCTCCTCCTCGATGTTCTCGTCGCCCGCCTTGATCGCGTGCGAGATCGGCAGCGTGTTTTCCACCAGCCCCACGAGGAAGACCGCATCCCACTCCAGGCCCTTCGCCGCGTGCAAGCTGGCAAGCGTGACCCCGTCAATCGCCGGTGGCTGCTTCGCCTCCGCGCGCTGGCGCAACGAGCGCAGCACGTCCTCCAGGCTCGAGGCCTCCTTCGTGTGCACAATCTCCTCGATCAGGTCAACGAGTGCGCGCAGCCCCTGCCAGCGCTCCCGGGCCTGGGCACCCTCCGGCTCCGTCGGCGTCAACCCGAGCGGGGCGAACGCCGCCTTGGCTACCACCACCGGGTCATCCGGCAAGTCGTGGCGCCGGGTTGCCGCCACGAGCGTCTGTAGCGCCTCGCGGATCTCACCGCGCTGGAAGAATCCCTCCCCGCCGCGCACCTGGTAGACGATGCCCGCGTCCGCAAGTGCGGCTTCAAACGCCGCCGACTGCGCGTTAATCCGGTACAGCACCGCGATCTCCTTGGCCGGCACCCCGGAATCGATCAGGCGCTGCACCGCCGCGGCAACCTCGCGGGCCTCCGTCGGTTCGTCGTCGTAGGCGTGGAACGTCGGCTGCGGGCCGGACTCCCGCATACCGATCAGCTCAAGCCTGGTACCTGCAGCCCTGCCCGTCGCGCGCGAGATCACCGCGTTGGCCAGCTCCGTGATTTCGGGCGTCGAGCGGTAGTCGCGCTGCAGCTTCACCACCGTGCCGTGCTCGTAGGTGCGCGAAAAGTTCAGCAGGTAATCCGGGGTCGCGCCGGTAAAGGAGTAAATCGTCTGGTTCGCGTCCCCCACCACCGTCAGGTCATCGCGCTGCCCCAGCCAGCCCTCCAGCACCCGCTGCTGCAGCGGGGTCACGTCCTGGTACTCGTCCACCACGAAGGACTGGTACTGGGAGCGGAACTCCTCCGCCACCGCCGGCGCGTTCTCCAGGGCGCCCGCGACGTGCAGGAGTAGGTCGTCGAAGTCGATGAGCATGCCCTGCGGGCTCGTCTTCGCTTCCTCGTAGAGCCGGTAGACCTCCGCGACCTTCTTCGGGTCCGTTGGCGGGGTGCGGTTCGTATCCGCGATGCGGTCCACGTAGTCCTCCGCGCCGATCACGCTGGCCTTCGCCCACTCGATCTCCCCCAGCAGGTCGCGGACCATCTCCTTGTCCGACTCCAACCCGGCCGCTCGTGCCGCACGTCCGACCAGCGGGAACTTGTTATCGAGCAGCCGCCACGGCAGATCCCCCGCAATCTGCGGCCAGAAATAGCGCAGCTGCCGCATCGCCGCCGAGTGGAACGTGCGCGCCTGCACGCCCCCAATGCCCATCGTGCGAAGACGGTCGCGCATCTCTCCCGCCGCGCGCTGCGTAAACGTCACCGCCAGCACCCGGTTCGGGCTGACCGTGCCCTGATCAATCATGTGCGCGATACGGTACGTAATCGTGCGCGTCTTACCCGTCCCGGCACCGGCCAGGATGCACACCGGGCCACGAGGAGCGGTTGCCGCAACCCGCTGATCCTCATCCAACAAACTTAGGTCAACAGCCACTTACGCTCCACTCCCGTCCTCGTTGAACTCTCCTCGAGCCCATTGGTCAATCATCCGCCGCGCAATCGTCCCAGGCACCGCCAGCGTGACAGTGTCCAGCTCGTCGCGGCGCAGCCATCGCAGCTGCGTCAGCTCCCCATCCACGGAGCCCACAGCATCAACATCGCTTGTCGACGCCACCATCCCCAACATCAGCGCACCCGACAGCGCCCACGGCTGCGACCCAACATAGCGCACCCCTCCGACACGACGCCCCGTTTCCTCCCACACCTCACGCACGAACGCATCCTCGATGGTCTCACCGACGTCGATGTAGCCCGCGATCAGTGTGAAGTAGCCCGGCCGGCGCGCGTTTTCCCCGAGCAAAATCTGCTGCCCATCCGCGGACTGCACCACCCCGATCACCGACGGGTCAATGCGCGGGAACAGTGGTTTCCCGCTGGCGCCACGCGCGACGATGCCCGCCGCGCCCCAGGCGACCTCGCTGCCATCGCGCGGGTCGAAGCGAAGCTGGCGCTGGTTGCGCAGCAGGCCGAACCCGCGCGCAACCAGGTAATCGCTGGCGTGGCTGCGACAGGTGCCGAAGCGCTCGCCCATCGCCTCAAGCTGCGCCTCGCTCACCAGCACCGCCCACACATCGTCGCCGACGTGCACCGTGTTCTCGGCGTGGGGTTGGGCGGAGTGGGCGTCGAAAAGTGTGGGCGTGTCATCAGCTCCAAACACAAACCTGCCGGCGGCATCGAAGGCAATGAACCGCTTCATAGGCCGCCTACTCCGTCGGGCGCGTGCGCTCAGTCAGCGGGGTCGGCTGCGTCATCTGCACGAACAGAAGGCGGTCGCCGGGCTCAACCGTCTCGGCCTCCGGGGCGTCGATGCGGTAGAGCTCGCCGGAGCGCACCACACCCAGCACAATGTCGGCGAGGTGACGCGGGTTCGCCCCGACCTCGTCGTCCGCGATCGGACGCTCCGCAACCGCGAAGCCCTCGTCCGGGCTGAGCAGGTCCTCCATCATCTCCACCACAGGTGGCGTGACCGTCGCGATGCCCAGCAGGCGGCCCGCCGTTTCAGAGGAGACCACCACCGAGTCCGCGCCCGACTGCATCAGCAAGTGCTGATTCTCACTCTCACGGACGCTGGCAACGATCATGGCGCTCGGCGCCAACTCACGAACAGACAGCGTGACCAGCACCGCGGTATCGTCCGAGGACGGCGCCACCACAACTGAGCGCGCACGCGCCACACCAGCGACCTTCAGCACGCTCGAGCGAGTGCCGTTGCCGTGGACGGTGACCAGGCCGCGCTTCTCGGCGTTCGACAGCACCACGGCGTCATCATCAACAACAACGATGTTGCCCGGGGCGGTACCGCCCGCGAGCAGCGCATCCACCGCGGACCTGCCCTTCGTGCCGTAGCCGATAACGATGGTGTGATTGCGCACTGTTCTCCTCCATTGCTGAATCTGTAGCGTCTTGCGGGAATCCTCCGTCAACACCGACAACGTCGTACCGACCAAGAGCATCAGGAATGCCACACGGCACGGCGTGATGACCAAGATATTCATCAGGCGCGCGCTTTGCGTCACCGGCGTGATATCGCCGTAGCCGGTCGTTGAGAGTGAAACCGCCGAATAGTACAGGGCGTCGATAAAGGTCAGTGGCTCGGTGTACCCCTCTTTGTCGAAGTAGACCACCGTCGCCACGGCCAACACCAACATGGCCGCGTAGCCGAAGCGCCTTGCCATCAACGCCCATGGAGTGGTGCGTTCCGCCGACGGAATCCGAACGACATCCAGCAAGGTGTGCACCGGTATTTCCGACGGATCCGCATCCGCACGGAACCGGTCACTCCATGACAACGCAAACGGCAGTTTCACTCCGCTATCCTTCCTCGCTACTACGGCGTGAAACTGTACCGGAAGTTGCGCCGTTTGCTGCATCTTCCAACAACTTCGTCAGCTGCTGCGCATCCGGAAGCTCCGTCGCGGTGAAGTCCTTTCCGTCGCGGACGTAGAAGAACACGGCCTTCACTGGGCGGCCATCGTTAGCGATTCGCTTCCACGCCTCCGTGTACACGGCAAGCTGCAGCTTCGCTGCCTCCATCGCCGCACCCACCGGGCGGTTGCCGGTCTTCCAGTCCACCACGACCCAGCCGTCGCCGTCCGCAAAGACCGCGTCCATGCGGCCGCGCACCACCGCCTTGCCGAGCGCCAGCTCAAACGGGCACTCCACGTGCGTCGGCGTCTTCGACGCCCAGTGGCTGCTCTCGAAGTTGGCTTTCAGTCGCTTGAGCGTCGAGGGATCTACCTCAAACTCACCCATGCCCGGCAGCTCGTCCTCAGTGAGCAGCGGGTGCGCACCGTAGAAATCCTCGATCCACTCGTGGAATGCGGTGCCGCGCTTCGCGTACTGGTTCGGCTTGAACGGCACCGGGCGACGTGCCCGGCGCGCGAACTGTTCCACGTCCGCCTGCATGGCCACCACATCCGAGGCGGTCAGCTCACCAGGCAGCATGACGGGCACGTCCGGCGACTGCGCCGCCTTGTGCTCCTCAATGAGCGCGGTGGCGTCGCGCTCCCACAGCTCGTAGAGTTCGCCGGCCGCGGGCGCGATTTCAGTCTCGAGCGCGCCCCTGACCAGCTCACTCGGGCGAGTGGCCTGACTACTGGCAGCGTGCGCCGCTTCGTAGGACTGCACAGGCCACGTGCCGACGGCCACCTCCGGCTGCTGTACCGTTTTCTCCGCATCCTCGTCCTCGACCTGCTCCGGCAGCTCGAGGCCCTCGAACGCCGCGAAGTGCTCGTATGGCCCGTTCGTATTCTTTTTGCCGCCCAGAGAGATGTTCGACCCGGTAAGCAACAGCCTGTTTTCCGTACGTGTGATAGCCACGTAGAACAGGCGCGCCTGCTCCTCAGCGAGATCCTCGCCGATGTGCTTGCGCCACGCATTGGCAGCGTTCTTAAACTGCGTGCGGTGCTCTACCTCTGCGAACTCCTCGTAGATGTCCGGGTCACCGAACGTCTCAGGCTGCAGGAATGGGATCTGGGCAAGGAAGGTCTCAATCTTTGAGCTGTAGGTGTCCTTATCCGCGTGCAACACAGCGACGGTATCCCACTCCAGGCCCTTCGCCTTGTGCACCGTCAAGATCTGCACGCGGTCCCCGCGCACGGTGACGTTGCCCGGCGCAAGCCCGTCCTCCTGCTGCTTCGCCAACTCGAAGTAGTCCAGCAGCGCTTCCACGCTCGTGCCCGGGTACTCCTCGACGTAGTGCAGCAGCTGGTCCAAGTGCACCGTGCCTGCCGACGAGCGCCGCGCCAGCACCTCAACGCGAATACCGAAGACCTCGATGATGTCCGCGAACAAGTCACTGAGCCGCTTGCCCAGCGAATTGCGCCGCAGCTGTCGCAGCCGCGACGCCAGCAGCTGCAGGCGCTTGTAGCCTTCCTCGCTGTAGCGCTCTGGCTCGCCCAGGTCCGCCACCGCGTCCGCCAGGCCCGCGGGCTTCGCCGACTGCATCTTCAGCGCCTCCGCCTCGAGTGCAAGCTGCGTCAGCTCCTCGATGAGGCGCTCCTCCGGGTCCGCGGGCACTGGCCTGGCTGCTTCCTCCTCCGCGACCGGGCCGTCCGCGCGGGCTTGCAGGTTCTTGGCACGTGCGGCGAGCGCCTCCATATCCGCTAGCCCGAGCCCGACCGACGGCCCACCCAGCACGCGCAGTGCCGCCTCAGAATCCTCGGGGCGGACCAACATCGTGGCCACAGCCAACGTGTCCTGCACCTCCGGGGTATCCAGCAGGCCGCCGAGCCCCACGATCTCATACGGCACACCACGGGCCTCAAGCGCCTGGGCGATCGGCTGCGCATGCCTGTTCTTCCTGGTCAGCACCGCGGCCGAGAGCTTACCGCCCTGCTCAAACTGCTGCTGCAGCGCGTCGGCAACGAACTCAATTTCTTCCTCCTCCCGCTGGAAGAACTGCATCTCCACGTCGCCTGCCGCAGCGTCCTTGCGTGGCTCCAGAGGCGCGACGGCACGATCTTCCCCGCTGCCAAGGATCGCGGTGGAGACCTGGTTCGCCATCTCAAGCACCTTGCTCGGGTTACGCCAGGAGATGGTGAGCTGCTTCTTCTGCGCCGGCACACCGCCCGCGGCAGGGAAATCCTCCACGAATGCCGCGAGGTTTTCCGACGTCGCCCCGCGCCAGCCGTAGATTGCCTGCATCGGGTCGCCCACCGCAGTCACCGTCAACGTGGGGTCCTGGCCCTCGCCAAACAGGCTGCGCAGCAACACTCGTTGCGAATGCGAGGTGTCCTGGTACTCGTCGAGCATGACCACGCGGTACTTCTGCCGCTGCGCAGCACCGACGGACGCGTGCTGCTCCGCGAGCGTGGCCGCAATGTTCATTTGCTCGTTGAACGTGACCACACCACGCTCACGCAGCGCCGCGTTAAGCTCCTCAACCAGCGGCAACATCAACTGGCGCTGGCGCTGCTTGTTGCGCCACCCCGTCATGGTCTTGCAGAATTCGGTTTTGCTCCGCGGCGACTTCGGTAGCGATTCCGTCTCTTTCAGGAAGATCTCCGCGGCCTCGTAAATATCGTTTGGGTCTGCCAGGGCGTTGCCCATCGCCGTGGTGAGCTTCAGTAGGTCCTCCACCACTGTGCTCATCGCGGGGGCAGGGGCACCTTCCGCGATGAGTGGTTTGTTGTAATTGCTCACGACTTCGACGGCGATCGCATGCAGCTCAGCCTGCGTAATCAGGCGCGCGTCCGGCTCTACCGGGACGAGCAGCCCGTAGTCGCGAACGAGCTCGCCCGCGTACGAGTCGTACGTAGCAACAGTCGGCGCGATAACCTCCAGGCTTTCCGCCAGCGCGCCCGAAGGATCGAGCTCCCGTACGAGCTCCCGGTGACGAGCCAACGCCTGCAGCCGGTTCCGGATCCGCTGCCCCAGCTCGCGGGCCGCCTTGCGGGTAAACGTCAAGCCGAGGACTTCCTCCGGCCGCACATACCCGTTGGCGACGAGCCATACCACGCGGTCCGCCATCGTCTTCGTCTTGCCCGCGCCAGCACCGGCCACGACCAGCATCGGCCCCGGCTCGGCACCAATCACGTCGGCCTGCTGGCTACTAGGGGGAAATGCGTCCCCGAGCGCCTGGAAGAGTTCCTGGGGTGTGAAATCAGCCATTGTAAATCATCGTCCCTTCGATCTGGACCGGGCACAGCGCGCGCACAGCGCAGTAATCGCAGTGCTTGCCCGCCTGCGCTTCGAGTTGCGGCCCTGTTGTCTTGCCGGGCAGCGGTGCAATGAGTTCGGTGAAGTACTCGAGTTCTTCCTCTTCTTTGCGCGGTTGCTCGCGCGTGGTTGCGGCGTTCGTTCCGTGCTTCGAGTACACGAGCGCCGCCCCACCAACGTCCAGGCCCTCTTGCCCATCGGTGGACGTCACAACGCGAAGATCGTCGCCCTCACCGATGAGTTGCCCATGGCTCAGCGCAAGCTGGTACGCCATAAGCTGCTCGCACTCCTTCGCGCTATCTACGGAGAGCATCGTCGAGCCAGTCTTCAGGTCAACGATGTGCACGCTGCCGCTTTCTTCCTTATCCAGCCGGTCGGCTCGCCCGCGGATATGGACGTCTTCTGCGACCTGGACGGAGATCGGCACCTCCATGCCCACAACCTCGAACTTCTTCGCGCGATTTTCCCACCACTTGTTGGTTCGCTCCAGCATCGCCTCGAAGTCGCGGACTTGGGCCTCGGCCTGCCACGCGGGGGCGTCAACAATCGCGCGGTACGTGGCCAGCGTGTGCATCCGCGCCTGCTCTTCCGGCACGCCTCGGCCGAGCGCCTCGAAGTAGGCGTGCACGATCGATCCGATCACCATCGGCATCGAGCTATCAAAACCGAGAGTGCGCTCGAGCACCGAGCTCATCGGGCACTTCAACAGCGCCTCAATCCTCGACGGCGACAGTGAACGTTGCCCTTCAACGGGCTCATCCGTCGAAGGCTCCGTGGTGGTCCACCACTGCTCCGGGTCCGCGAGCGGCACCCCGGCCTCCACCAGCCGCGCAATCTGGCGCGCGGCCTGGCGCCGGTCTGCCTCCGTACTGTGTTCCTCGTCCGCGAGTGTGCGGCGTAGCTCCCCCAGGAAATCATCGCGGGATAGTACGCGCACAACCGTGGCCTCCGCACCGTCATCCCCAGCCGCGGCGTCCTCCGCGGACAGCGTCACCAGCTGCGGGGAAATGCCGGTTTCCTCGCAGAGCTCCTCAATGAACCGGGACGGCTCGATGACCTCCTCGCCGTCAGTCTGGTCGACGGCCGTGACCAGGACGCGCTCCGTCGCGCGGGTCAACGCCACGTGGAACAGGCGACGCTCCTCCTCGAGGCGCTCGCGCAAGTGCGACACCGGGGTGGCGGGATCCACGTCGTGGTCAACCAGGTCCACCAGATCCTGCTGGCCGAAAATCGAGCCGGTCTCGCCCAGGCTCGGCCACTCGAGATCCTGCACACCGGCAACGACAACACGGCTAAACTGCCTGCCCACCGCACCATGCGCAGTCAACAGCGCCACTGCGTCCGGCGTGGCCGCTCGGCGATCGCGCACACCGGTGGGCAGTTCCTGCTCCAACATGCTGTTCACGAACAGCTCGAGCCCACCCTGGGTTTTACGCTCGGTGAAGTCACCGGCGGCGTCGAATAACGCCATGACCGCATCCAGATCCCGGTCAGCCTGCGAGCCCGTCGTGCCGCCCCGAAGCGCAACCGCAGTGAGGTGATCTGCCAAACCCGTGGCGTTCCACAGCGCCCACAACACCTCCTCGACGCTGCCGTCAGCGTCGTAGACCTCCCTGGCGGCATCCAACACCTGACGGATGCGGTGCAGCATCTGCAGCTCACGGTCAGTGAGTACCTCGCCGAAGTCCGGCAGCTCTGCCTTGGAAACAACAAGGTCACGCAGCGTTTCCTCCGCACGCGCCTCTGGTTTCCAACGCCGCAGGCCGCGCAACAGGCGGCGCAGCGTCACCGGGTCCGTACCACCGATGGGCCCAAGCAGCAGGTCGCGCCACTGCTCAACCGTCAGCGGTGTGTACAGCGACTGCAACCCAAGCAGCAGCGAGGCAACAATGCGTTGCTCGCTGAGCACCACATCCGTCGGATTCAGGGCGACCGGCACGCCCGCGTGCAACAGCGCGCGGCGGAATGGCTCAATCATCCCTGACGAACGCACAATGACCGCCATATCCCGAAACGCGACCTCCTCCTCGAGGTGCGCGCGACGAAGTGCGTCCGCCACCGCCGCGAGCTGCGCCGTCGGCGTCTGCGCTAGCGCCACCGAGACCTCCGGCTCGCGCCTGGTCTGCCCCAAGTCAATCACCGTGTGCTCAAGGTCCCCCAGCGTGGCAAAGAACTCCGGGCTCGCCCCGCGGAACTGGTAGACGGACTGCTCCAAGTCACCACCCACAACCCCGAGTGTGGCCCCCTGTAGCAGGCGCTGCACGAACTTTGCCGCTGCGGGCGAGAGATGCTGGGCGTCGTCCACAATCACGGTGTGCCACGTCCGTCCCAACGGCACGTCGAGTGCCCTGGCAATCAGCTCGGATGCCGAGTAACGCACCGTCCCGGTCAGCGCCATGACCTGCTGGTATTCCTCCAAAAAGTCACCGGCCGCACCCCAAATCCCCTGCCCGTAGCGGGCTCCGAGCACCTTGAGCTGCTCTGCGTCCAGCCCGCGCTCAATCGCGCGCAGCAAAAAGTCACGCAGCTGGCGCGCAAAGCCCACCATCGGCAATGCCGGGCGCAGCTCCGCGGGCCAGCTCCCCCGGCCATCCTCAACATGTCCCTGCAGCAATTGACGGATGACCGCATCCTGCTCCGCGCCAGAAATCAGGCGCAGCTGTTCCTGCTGCTCCCGCAGCACGGCAAACGCCAGGGAGTGCACAGAGCGCACCATCGGGCCGTCGGCAACAAAGTCAGTATCAGCGAGCCGCTCCGAAATCTCCGCCCTGATCCGCGCGGCGGACTCCTTCGAATCCGTCAAGAACAAGACGCCCTCCGCGTCCGACTGCCGCTTCGCCGACGCCACAAACGTATCGATGAGAAAGCTGGTCACCCCCGAACCCGCCTGGCCGGTTACCTTCCATAACCCCTCGGTGGGAAGTGGCTGCGACCACGTTCTATCGTGCGCTTGGTGTTCGCGCGGGACTAAAAACGCGCGGGGTGTGGTGGACTGCTGGTCATTCATGCCCACCATTGTGGCATGTTAGCGGGACATAAGGAGCTCGGAAACCTCCGAAAATTTCGAACGCGCGTTCCCATTCTGGAACGTTCCGTCGTGCTGCGCCATCCGCATTCGGAAATCCAACGCACGCCCTGCCAGGAACACAAGGTCCGGAATGTGGGACCAGCGCTCCACGATTCGCGGATCGACAGCCCCGGCGAGCAAGGCGTCGACAATTACGACGGCAGCCGAGTACCCCCTCGGGCGAAGCCGCGCCGAAGGTACAAGATCCGTCAACACGGGCGCGGCGTAGCCCGAAAACAGCGTGTGGGAGAGCACATCCACGTGCGCCACACACAGCCCCTCAGCACTGGCATCCTCGTGCCCCTTCCACGCGCCGCGATCCGCCTCTGCGATCACGTCAGAGCTATCGCGTTCGGGCAGCTCCTGCGCCACCTCGGCCTGCTGCAGCGCGCGCTCCAGCGCAAGCGCCGCCGCCACGGCCTCATCCACGCGGGCCGCCGGCGCACCCGGCGAGAACTCGTTGGCCACGAAGCCAGCCACCACGAAGCGCCCGTCCGTCGCACGCACCGGACGCGCAACGTGCACCCCCTCAAGGTGGTCAGCGATGCGCTCACGCACCTTGCCCGACCACGCCGCCGTCGGCGCAGCCTGCGAAATCACAATGCGCCCAAATTTCTTCGCCTCACCCCAGGCAGCATCAGGTGTCGACGCCACCTCCCCATCAACCTGAAACGCCGACAACACATGCTCGGGAATAGTCACAGCGCAGCTCGCCTTCCTCTCGTCGCCTGTTCATAACTACAACAACTACAGCACTTACAACACTGCCGGGCGCGGGTACGGCCACGGGTTCGACCTGCAGGTGTCCTGGTTATCCGGGTACACCTCTTCCTTATCAAAGGAGTACAGCTGCGCATTGTTCAAGCTCAGCGTCTGCTGCATCATGACCGGCGCCAGCACGCCATTTTCCGGGCACGGCTCGTGGTGCGCGAAGCCGAGCGCATGGCCAACCTCATGATTGATCAGGTACTGGCGGTAGCGACCCAGATCCCCCTCATACGGCGCAGCGCCCCGGACCCAGCGGGCCTCGTTCAAAATGACCGTGTCCTCGCCGGTCACGCGAGTGCGGCAGCTGGTCTCCATTTCAAGGTGCACGCCACACAACTCTCGCGTTGTCGCCGCGGACGCGAGCCGAATCTTCAGCGATGGCTCATCGGCCGCCGTGACGTGTTCAAACCGGAAGCGCGGGTCGTTGGTCCAGCCGCGGGGGTCGCTCAAGGTGGCGTCGACAAGCGCGGCGACGGCCTCATTGCCCCCGTACAGTGCCGTATCGAGCCCATGCTCCACCTCAACAACAAAGCGAACCGTGAGCTCATCCCCCTTGCCAGCCTGCATCCCAGGGTGGCCAACCTCGTAGAAAGTGCCCTCGCCAGTCTCCGTGAACGGACCTCCCGGCGGCAACTGCAGTACGTCCTGCTGGCCCTCCGGCAGCACACTCACCGTGCGCGAGGCCTCGTCACCGTCAGGCTGCTCGACCGCGCTGTCACCAGCGCTTCCCGCAAACACCTCCCCATCGGGGTTTTGCAGCATGTTCACAATCACGAACACCGTCAGCACAGCCAACACCGGAATCGCGTAGGCGCGCCACCCGTACTCGCGGGCGAAGCGCACAAGCCGACCCTCCGCTTCCGGGTCTACCGCGGTGAACTCACCGTCGTCCTCAAAGTCCCAATCCTCGAAAACGTCGGTGTCGTGATTGTTCTTCATGGTCGTAAATGTAGCGGGTTTTAACGCATGAACCCAACGGAACGAGCCTGCGCAGAGCCAAGCTCAACGTACGCAATCTTCTCGGTGCGCACCAAGTACTTCTTTCCCTTGTCATCCTCCAGCGTCACCGTCGGAGTTTGGTCCTCAATCGCCTGCTTCACCGTATTGAGCACATTCTCATGCCCCTCAGCAATCGCGATGGAGAGCTCACGTGCGGTGTCTGCAAGACCGATCTTGATATCCATATGTTCGTTTCCGTCCTTATCGTTGTTCATCTTTGTTCATCTTCACGGATGTCAATCCATTGTAACGGCCTACAGCTAAGATGAGGGCGTGTCCAAATCAGCTGCTAGAGAACAGTCACCCGATTTTCATGAGCTAGGGGTCGCCGCCGAACTCATCGATGCCCTCGAGGAGCTCGATATCCATCGCACATTTTCCATCCAGGAACTTGCGATCCCCCTCGCGCTCGACGGCCGCGACATCATCGGCCAAGCCCGCACGGGAATGGGCAAAACCTACGGCTTCGGCATCCCGTTGCTCGACCGAGTATTTGACGACGCCACCATCGCCGAACTCGACGGCACACCCCGCGCCCTCGTGGTCGTCCCCACCCGCGAGCTCGCCGTGCAGGTCGGCGACGACCTGGAGCGGGCAGCGAAGTACACCCCGGTGCGCGTCGCCACCATCTACGGCGGGCGGCCCTACCAGGAGCAGATCGACGCACTACACAAGGGCGTCGACGTCGTCGTGGGCACACCCGGCCGCCTCATCGACCTCTACCACCAGGGCGAACTCCAACTCGGCCACGTCGCGATCCTCGTCCTCGACGAAGCCGACGAGATGCTCGACATGGGCTTTTTGCCCGACATCGAAACGCTGTGGTCCGCCCTACCTGACCAACTGCAAACGATGCTGTTCTCCGCGACCATGCCCGGCCAGATCCTGCAGCTGGCGCGCTCCAAGATGAACACGCCGATCCACATCCGCGCCGAGCAAGGCGAGGAAGCCGCCTCCACCCACGAAAGCACCAAACAGGTCGTGTTCTACGCCCACCACATGGACAAACCCGAGGTGCTCGCGCGCGTCCTGCAGGCCAACGGCCGCGGCAAAACCATCATCTTTACCCGCACGAAGCGCTCCGCCGCGCGCGTCGCAGACGACCTCGGCCAGCGTGGCTTCTCCGTCGGTGCCGTCCACGGCGACCTTGGACAAGGTGCGCGCGAGGCCTCCCTGAACGCCTTCCGCGAAGGGGACGTCGAGATCCTCGTCGCCACCGATGTTGCAGCGCGCGGCATCGACGTCGACGACGTCACCCACGTGATCAACTACCAAGTCCCCGACGACCCAATGACCTACGTCCACCGCATCGGCCGCACCGGGCGCGCAGGCCACTCCGGCACCGCCGTGACCATGGCCGACCTCGACGAAACAGCGAAATGGGAAGCAATCAACGAGGAACTTTCCCTCGACAAGCCCCAGCCCCCAACGTGGTTTTCCACCTCCGAAGAGCTCTTCGAGGCCCTGGACATTCCGGACTCGGCTTTATCCACGGTGGGCAAACCGCGTAAAGTGCTCGGAGCACGCCCGCAACGCTCGGGCGAGAGAACACCCTCCACGAGACGTGGAACGAACCGCTCAGGAAGGAAACGGCGTTGAGTCAGCCCCTACGTCGCACCCGCAACGACTTGATCGCGACCGCAGTCATCACCGCGATCGCAATCATCCTCCTTGCCATCGCGTTTTTCACCGCACCGATCCGCAGCTCTCACCTGGAGCCGGCGGCGGAGGAATATGAGAACGCGGGACGCCTCGCCGTCGTCCCCTCGAAGATCGAGGAAGCCTTCCGCCTTCCGGACACCTCCCCCGGCGTCCAACCCGTGATCGCTGCAGGCATGATCATCACCTACAACGACGGCACCATCACCGCAACCACGCCGGCCGGCGATACCGCCTGGACCTACAAACGCCCGAACGAGCTATGCCTGCTCGGCCATGCGTGGGACAAGGTCGTCGCAGCGTACCGCGACAATGCTGGCTGTGGGGACGTCGTCACGATTAACGCGCTCACCGGCGAGTACGCGGGCACACGCTCCGCCATCGCACCCGAGGTAATTACGCGAGTGCAGTCCAACGACCGCGTCGGCTACGTCAGCTCCCACCGCGTCGAGCTGTGGCGCTCCGACATGGTCAAGACCGTCGAGTACGGCTACAACGAGGCCCCGCAGGAGCCGGACATGCAGCCCGAATCCTGCACCATCAACTCCGCGCTGACCCGCACCGACCTGCTGGCGACCACGGAGTACTGCGACGACGGCCCCAAGCTCAAGTTCCAGAACACCACCCCCGAGGACTCCCGTGAGCCCGAGATGTACGAAAGCGTCGACATCTCCGAGAACGCCTACCTCGTCGCGGTGTCCCAGGACGCGGCCGCGATCTACGACCCAGACAGCCACAAAGTCCGCACCTACGACAAGGACGGCAACGACCTCGCCGCCTCCGAAATCCCGCCACTGGACGGCCCGCAGAAGATCGACCAAATTGTCGACGTCCTCCCCGTCGCCGACCTGCCCCACCACATGACGTACCACGAAGGCGACACCCTGCTGCTCATGGAGCCCTCCCGCCTGAGCGTTACCGGCGTGTTCCAGGGCGCGCTTGGCACCGGCTTCCCCGCCGGCGAGCGCCTGCTCTACGCCTCCGACACCGGCATCGCCGTCGCCAACTGGGACGACAACAAGGTGGAGAAGATCATCCCCGTCGATCGTGGCGGATACACCGGCCCCGTTTACATCGACTCCGCCGGCACCACGATCGTAGAAAAGCGCGGCGAGGAGATCGTCGTTCTCAACACGAACCTCTCCTAACGCCGCGCACCCCGACCCCGCGCCCGTCGCTAGTTAGCTGTTAGCTCTGTTAGCGGCGGGCCTTTTTCAGTTCATACATCGCCTCTTGGTAGGCCGCTGACGCCGGGTGGAACACCGTAATCAACACGAGCACCGCCGAAAGCGCCGTCGCCGCACTGAGTAGGTGCGCGCCCCCGAGGAACATATAAAACGCCACACCGAGCAGGATCGCCTCGATGAGCACGATCGCGCCCGAGCCCCTTGGCCGTCCCCGCAGCGTCGAGATAGCCACAAACGCGACAAAACCGAAGACGATGGCAAGGAACACCGCCGTGCCCAACGCCACGTAATGGCTTGCTTCCGCGCTCGATTCAATGCTGCTATCGCTAATGCCTTCAATCTGGGCGTAGATCAGCATGATGATGTAGCCGAGCATCGCCAAGCACTGCAGCAACACGACGACCGCCCCGAACCGCAGCATGCCCGGAACGCCAGTGTGGTCCAATGAGTTTTCTTTGCTGTTCACACAACGGAGTCTAATGATCAGGGCCAGATTCCGACACCAATTGCGGTGCAGACGATTGCCGATTTGACCTTAGCGAACACATATGTCAGCTAATTCTTTTCTTATACATCCAGCTCAGGGAGCTAAGAGCGTTCTATCACAGGAAACTCACACCACATATGAGCGGCAACAATGAATACAATTCTTATGATTCCAGTCACATTTTTGGCCAGAACCCTAGCGGAACGGCGAAATACATGCCATCATTTTCGAGTAGCAAAAATTACGGGCTGGTGTCACAGCCCTTAACCCTAAGTCACCACAGGGTTAACGCCAGGTCTGGAAGTGGAGTCCCGCACGATGCGGAGCACTCGCCCGGGCAATGGAATCAAACTTAGTTTGCAACACGCCCCAAAAGGGTTGTGAATGTGGTGCGCAAAAAATACATAGTCACGAAACATTTTTGATCTTGAAGGAGTACTTATTATGGATTGGCGCCACGAAGCCGTTTGCCGCGACGAAGACCCAGAACTCTTCTTCCCTGTCGGCAACTCCGGCCCTGCACTCGCTCAGATCGCCGAAGCCAAGCTTGTTTGCAACCGCTGCCCAGTCACTTCCCACTGCATGAAGTGGGCACTGGAGACCGGCCAGGACGCCGGCGTCTGGGGCGGCCTCTCCGAGGAAGAGCGTCGCGCCCTGAAGCGCCGCAACAAGGCCCGCGCACGCAACCGCGCACGCCTGTCGGCATAGCCTCCTTAGGCTTTTGCCGGTGCCTCTCGCAGAATTTCCTCGGGGGATTTCACCACACTGCGGCAACAACGATAAACTGAATACTTCGTAACTAGGTTTGCACCTAATTCATCGCATTTTAAAGGAGGCACCATGAGCAAGCGTGGCCGTAAGCGTAAGGACCGTCGCAAGAAGAGCGCGAACCGCGGTAAGCGTCCAAACGCATAAGAACGCGAACACTCCCCATCGGCAAGGACCTTGAGCCCACCCGGTGGGGAGTTTTTCGTGCCCTGGTCCGCTGGCATTGCGGGGTGTTTTGGTTGCCTGTGTGGTGGCTGGGCACCACATTCCTACCGCATGCAGACGCGACCAGCAAGCTCTCGCAACGACGGGCCGCAAAACCCGGAATTAGGTGCGCCACCTGCTGATGCCCCGCGCGCCACTAGAAAATAGTTCCCACGCCCGGGAACCATTTTGCGTCTGGGGCCGGTTCCGGTCGACCAGCACCGGCGTTTCTCCAAGTCGCGACGACTGTCTACGAAGATTGTTCCCGGTTTCACTGATCTTCGGGGAACTATCCTGAACCCCGCACAACAACAAAGAAGGGGCCTGTGCCACCAGGAACACTCCCGGTATCACAAGCCCCACGGCCCACTACCCTTTGTTTAGAAGTGCAGACCACCAGACATCGCAGCAGCAACACCACCACCAATTAACAGCAGCAGCACCACAATCGGAGCAACAATCGCCGCGATATTCGTCTCACCAGCAGGCGCACCACTTACATCACCAGCACTCGGTGCTGGACGCTGCGTGGTCAACTGCGAGGACTCATGCTTACCAGCCTTCGCCGTCGTCGTCGGCGCAGTCTGCGCATTGTGCTGCGGTTTACGCGGCGCACCAGCCATCGCATCACCATCAACATCAGCATCCATGACCGCGGCAACATCAAACCGGCCAGCAAAGGCTTGGGAGCCATCCTCATTGACCACACGCACATCCAACGGCAACGACGACGTCTTGACCACACCCACCGTCACCGGCAACTCCACCGTCGCCTCTCCTTGACCAGCAACCGTGACAACCTGCTCGGCCTTCCCAGACGGGTAGATCACCTCAAGGCGCATCCGGGCTGCATCCAACCCAGGATTTTGCACCTTCACACTCACCATGTTCTCCCCACGACGAAGCTGCGGGGAACCAGCAACAGCAACCTTCGCGCTGCCCTGGGCT
>QWCJ01000180.1_pt1 | contig 25744 bp, 24 predicted proteins | sample 1972501 | NCBI WGS metagenome assembly QWCJ01 (sample SAMN09866711, study PRJNA288562) | Human vaginal metagenome isolate term2_vaginal, whole genome shotgun... | isolation source: vagina | host: Homo sapiens | place: USA: California
AATCGCGACAAGGCAGTGGATGACCAACCGGCTATGCGCTCCAAGGTGGCATTGCGGCCAAGCTTTCTCGATAGCCCAGCTCACTGCTGCGAGAATGACATAAAAGACGATTCCCGCTAAGGCTCCTGGAACTAGGTAGAGCATGGATTCATCTCCTCTCGGGGGGAATAATGGTTGTGGTAAGGATGGTGGTTTCGTGATGTCAGAGGATAACTATTCGGCGTGGGTAGAGACTGATTATCTTTTCGGCTCCCCAGTCAATGCTCGCCGGCTATTGGAGTCTTACGAGCAAGTGCTGGACGGAAAGGCTAAGGAGCACGACATCGATCTGGATGTGTAAGAACTATCTTTCGATCGAAGTGGAGTATTCACCTTCTGGCAGGGTGGAACCGGTTTGTTTATCTGAGAGGAATCTTGCCTATTTCCGGTAAACATCTCGTCGGTGAGCAACACGCAGGACGAGGACTACGAGCTTTCCGTCTAAGATCTCGTAAACCACGCGATAGTGCCAACCACGCGATAGTGCCCGATTCGAGTTCTATACAGATTGGTCGAGGCTTTTAGCTTCTTTACTCCATCCGGACGAGGGGTAACAGCTAAGTCTTCGATTGCAGCAAGAAGTTGCCTTTGTGTCGGTCTATCGAGCTTGCGTAATTCCTTGGCTGCGGATGCCTTATAGGTGATGCGATAAGTGGAGTTAGCCATAGAAGGCGATTAGGTGAGGCCCAGTTCTTTTTTAAGATCTTCGTGTGAAATCTCTACGGCTTCTCCTCGGGCAATCTCTGCGGCCTGAACATCCTCACGATCTTCCAGTGCTTCAACTGCGCGGGCGAAAAATGAAGGAGAGACGACAAAAGCGCGAATCCGGCTTCCACGACTAGTGATGGCGACGGGCGTGTGCTGTGCCTCTTCAAGAATTTGGCTTTGGGATTGGCGAAACTGGCTGGATGCCACTGACATCGTTTTCATACAACAAATGTACATCTTGTACATTTTGGTGGGCAAGGGCTGCGGATATCGGGTTGCTACTCCTCTTTGCCATCGATCCGCCCCGCCAGGATGCGAGGCAGCGCCTCCGCTGCGGTGGCGGTGACCACCACGCTGGCAAGCGGTGAAAGGTCCGTGGGCTGCGGGGTGACTTCCACGATGGGGATGCCGCGCGCGTGGGCAATCTGCGGCAGGCCGGCGGCGGGGTAGACCACGCCGGAGGTGCCCACGATGAGCAGCGCGTCCGCGGTGGACATGCGGCGCTCGGCCTCGGCCCATTCGTCGTCGGGCAGTGCCTCGCCGAACCACACGACGCCCGGGCGCACGAGTCCACCGCACACGGGGCACTCGGGTGGAGTGATGCTCTCGACCGGTTCCTTCGGCAGTGCAATGTTCTCGTCATAGGGCGTATCGCAGTCGGCGCAGCGGAAGGCAAACAGGGAGCCGTGCAGGTGGACCACGTCTTGGCTTCCGGCGCGCTCGTGCAGGTTATCGATGTTTTGAGTAGTCACCGTCATGTCCCGTGCGGCAGCAATCGCGCGGTGCCCGGCGTTGGGCTCGGCCCGCTGCGCTAGCTGGGCACGCCACAGGTACCAGGCGAACATGGGCTTTGGTTCATTACGCCATGCGCTTATCGACGCCATTGCAACCGGATCCACGTTCTCCCAGATGCCCGTCTGCGCATCGCGGTATGTGGCGATGCCGCTATCCGCACTCATACCCGCGCCGGTGAACACCTCAACGTGGGTGGCATTAGAAAGGATCGAGTGTGCGCGCTCAAACAGGTGCTCCATATGCCTAGAGTACGGCGATGAGCACGCAGAATGCTATGGATGCGGCGAGAGCGATGCCCATGCGCCACAGGTAGCGCCGTCCCGGTTCGTGGGCGGTGTTGATCTGCAGCTTCGAAGGATTCGTGGAAAAGACTGCCATGCACATGGGGTCTGCGGGCTCGTTGTAGACTCCCATGCCGCCGGCAAAGCGGAGTGCTTTGTTTCGAACCTGTTCATCATGGTCGGTGGGAATGGCTTTCACGTCCTTCGCGGATGTCAGCGTCAATCGGACGCCTTGGATCATGACGAACACGGTGAAGGCTATCCACGCGGCCACGAGGAGAAAGCCCGAGAAGGGGATGTCCGGTACTACCGTGCAGACCGCGGTGAGGCACACGCAGGTCGTCATGGCGAACACTGTCTGGGCGATGAAGGTGGTGGTCTTTTCAGCGAGCAGCTCCGCGCGCTGTGCCGTGGTCTCGGAGAAAGGAAGCGCTGACTCCACCGGAACCTGCGCTGTCTTTCGCGCCAGCGAGACCGGTGGCACGCACAGCGGCAGCGCAATGGCGAAGACAACGCCAATCCACACCAGGGCCGTTGCGTTGAAGAAAGACTTGGGTTCGAAGCGGTCCGGATTGCCCGAGCCATCGAAGTGGACAGGGATGGGGTTAGGCACCGAATCCCAGCGCAGCAGCATGTACACCAGCGTGAGAGCACACATCACAGCGGTGGCGACGTAATACTGGCGGATCCTCATGGCAGTGAGCTTACAAAGGGGGTGTCTGGTTGGGGGCGTTGTAGGAGTCGATCCCGTGCATGGTTCGAGTCATAAGATGCACTTTGCAGATGGCATCTGTCAAAAGGCATCTTTGGGTTTCAAAACGCCATCTGCGCGGGGTAAAAGGCGTTTTTAGCTCTGAAAACGCCTTCTGATAGATGCCTTCTATCAGATGCCATGTGGGTAGAGGAAAGGGAGCAAGGGTTCGGGCTATGGTTTGGTCTATGTGTCGTTGTGCTCGGCCTCTAGGTCGTCGAGAGAGATGGTCTCCAGATCGCCGCGACGCGCGGCGGCGGCTTCGGACTCAAGCTCGGAAATGTGTTCTTGCCAGGCGTCGATGTCGCCGCGCAGCGAGTAGACGTTGCTGAAGCCGCGGGCGCGCAGGGCCTCGACTGCTTGGGAGGAGCGCAGGCCGCTGGCGCAGTAGAGGACGGCGAGGTCCTCAGAGTTTAAGGGCGGATTGTGACCGGCGAGGATGTCATCGAGCGGGAAGTGCTGCGAGCCGGGGATAAGCGAGGTGGCGCGTTCGGAGGCGGTGCGGACGTCGATGAGCGTGGCGTCCGCAGGGATCTCGCGGACATCCGTGGGGTTGTCGGGGCGCGCCGGGATGGCGCCGTTGGCGCGAACGGGGATGTATTCCCAGTTCCCGGCGAGGGAATCGTAGTAGCCCAGCGTGCCGATGAGCGGGGTGCCGATGCCTGTGAGGAGCTTGAGCGCCTCAACGGCTAGGGCGGAGCCGGTCACGCCGACGACTGGGCCCATCACGCCGGCCTGCGAGCAGGAGGGTACCTGTGGATCGGTGGGGAAGAGGTCCTCGTAGACCGGGCCGTGGCCGGAGTGGAAGACGGTGAGCTGCGCGTCATAACCCAGGAGTGACGCCCACACGTGCGGAATGCCCAGCTCATGGGCGGCCCAGGAGGCCAGGTGGCGGGAGTAGAAGTTATCGGTGCCGTCGATGATGAGGTGAGCGCCGCGCAGTTGTTCCAGGGCAGTATCGGGCGTGAGGCGCGAGAATTGCTCGACGGTGCACTCGGGGTTGAGGGCGTTCATGGCCGCGGCAGCGGATTCGGTTTTGGGCTGACCCACAGTTGCTGTGCTGTGGATGACTTGGCGGTGCAGGTTGGAAAGGGAGACGGTGTCGTCGTCGAACAACAGGATGCGTCCCACGCCAGCGCCTGCTAGATAGAGCAGGGCAGGTGAGCCGAGGCCGCCGGCGCCGATGACGGCGATGGTGGCGTTAGCCAGGAGCTTTTGAGTGTCAGTTCCCCACAGGGTTTCCTGTCGTGCGTAGCGTGGACTCATTCTGAAGTGCTCCGAGTTTTCCTAAACTTTGTCTTGGTTCCGAAATATTTCTTATGAGGCCCACTCGATCGTTGCGATTTCTACCTCCACAACATTATCCTATCTGCGAGTTTGGGAAAGCCGCTGGTTTTCGTCAACTCTGACATAGGACGAGCGTGGTGAGAGTGGTGCACCTAGCCTGTTTGGTTTCTTCGCCTCAGCCATGTTGCTTTTATCGTTTAGGGCACCACTGAAACTAACGAGTCTTTTCGCGTTAGCAAAGTCGGCTGCGCTGGCCATCAACGGACTAATCACACCCTCGTTCTAACAGCCAGTCAGGGAAGAAGGAACTGTGGCGTAGTTTCGGGACAGTCACATCGACGGTGCCAATCCGCGTATCCAGTGGTCGGTGGCGGTAGCCGTTGTGGTGGTTGACGTGGTTGTCGCTGGTGGTGCTGTAGTCAGCGCTGCAGACAGTATCGGCTTGGCCAGATAGAATTTGGTTGATGAAATCACCGAGCATCCAACGCATCAGATCAGGTGATGCTTGGGTGAGTAGCTCTTCGAGATACGCGGTCGGGTCGATAAACTAAGGACCAGCGGCCATTATGGGTGTCGTCCTTTCGAGGATGGGTAGAAGTTGATTCGAAAGGTACCCCATGATGGTCGCCCTATTTGTCCTCGGGGCCCATCAGACCCTCTCGCTTCTACTTCAGCCGGCGTGCGGTAGCCCAGGCTCTGGTGGAGCCTTGACTCGTTCCACCAGTTAACCCACTCGAACGTCGATGCTCTCTAGGCGACTTGATAAGGCAGATGAGAGACTTGGCCGGGACAGATCAGTACGAGGCTGCACCACGCCAGCAATTTAAGTCAGTACGGGAACTGATCAACGCGGTGAAAACCCGTCGTGAAGAGGCTGATGATGGTGCTGAAGCACATCCCGCGCCCGATCTTCAAGATGCTGCCTATTTAAGGTCTGGAGGGGACCAAGGCCCGAATAGCAGGGCTTTGGTCTCAACCCACAGCTGCAGTTCCAATTGGGATAACCGTGGAGCAATACGATTGCAGCAGCTCATCATCGTGACTGACTAGAACTATGCCCATTCCCTCGCTGTTGAGTTCTTGCAGAACGCTCATCACTTTGGTCGCTGCTTGATAATCAAGCGCCGAGGTAATTTCATCGCAGAGCAGGAGCTTTGGGCGCACGGCTAGAGCACGTGCGATTGCAACACGCTGCCTCTGCCCTCCAGAGAGTCCACTTGGCTTACGCTGTGCGAGCTGCTTATCGATACCGACTTTATCGAGTAAATCTATTGCCGCTCGGCGTGCGTCACGGCGTCCCCTTACCGACACCCGGGCTGCACGCTCTACGGCATCGAGCGCGGTCATTTTCGGGTTCAACGTAGAGGCAGGATCCTGCGGAACTATCTGCATCATCAAACGATTCTTCCGTGGCCATGTACGCTTAGCTTCACGAGTTACACCAGCACATTCAATCTCACCCGACTCTGCGTGGTTTAGCCCGATTAGGCACCGAAGTAGTGTCGACTTTCCGCTTCCCGACGGTCCCTTGACCCCAACCATAGTGCCACGCTGTACAGCGAAAGAGAGGCCCTGAAAAAGAGTCACGCGTTCATTATTCACGCAGCTCAGGTTGGAAACTCTTAAGACTGGAGACGCGCCCGCCCCTGCCCCCGCCCCCGGCATAGATTCACCAATCGAGGCTTTGGAGAGTTCTGTGACCTGGATGCCTTTCGTTACTGAACGCGGGCTGTGGCCAGAAGTCGTCTCTACACTCTGGCGTTCCACGCGCTGGGTGATCGAATCGCTTTTTTCCGTTCCATTCCCGACAGCCACGACCGAGTCAATGCAAATCGCAAGCTTAGGAACCTGGTGGGCGGTGAAAATGACCGTAACGCCACTATCCGCGAGGCCTCTTAGCAGATGAGCGATTACCGTCGAAGTATCGGAGTCAAGGCCGGCGAAGGGCTCATCAAGAGCGATGGCTTCAGGCGAACGCGATAGTGCCCGAGCCAGTGCCACCCGTCGCTGCTGTCCACCAGAAAGCTGGTGAATACGTCGGGAAGCAATGCTGGCTGGAAGATCTACACGCTGCAGCAACGCTGCAACGTCGGCCGCTGGAGCTAGCTCCCGGAGCATCCGGGCTACTGACATCAATGGTGGCAACTCGGCGCCCGGATCCTGTCCTACGAAAGCAATGTGCTCACGGCGAAAATGAGCTAATTCACATGATGAAAGCTCCAGCGGGTTTACATCTCGCCACTCACTGGACTCGACAGAAACCTCACCAATTACTTCCGATCTCTCCGGTACCGCACCAATCAATGCCTTTAAAAGTGAGGTCTTCCCGGAGCCGCTCACCCCAGTTAAAACCGTAATTTCACCCGCTCGGGCAGTGAGCACTGTGCGGGGTAGGATAACGTGCCCGCTTTGCATCACGGAAATATCTACATCAATCACGAGCTCGGCACATCCTTCGGTTCCTTCTGCCTCCCATTAATCAGGGCCACTACAGCAATCGATGTCGCTGCCAACGCGGCGGCTGGTGCAAGTACTGACCAGGGGTTCAGTGATATTCCACTCGCGTTATCCCGCACCATCGCTGACCATGCAAACTCACCGAGGCTTCTCCCGACCCCAAGGAAGCTCGCCGTAGCCAGCACATACAGCGCTTCGATAATGCGAAGACTCCATACCGAACGAAGTACTGCGGAAATATTGGGAATGATGTCCCGCAAGATTATCGAGACGGTCGATACGCCACTGCCCAGCGCAGCCTGAACATAACCAGCGTTAGCAACGGGATAGGTGGCGGTGGCGACCACACGGGCAGCATAAGGCGTACCCACCACAACCGAAACACCAATAAGCGCTGGTAGCCCACCATTGGGATACAAGACTGCGGTTAAAAGCAAAAGAATTACTGCGGGCACCAAGATGGTGACATCCGCCACTGCTTCAATAAAGAAGCCCAGATTTGGCTTTAGCGACCCCAAGATACCGAATAGAGCGCCAAATGCCGTGGTCAAAGAACCGACGATAATTGCAGTTACGACCAAGGACCGGCCACCGACAAGCACTGCAGCGCCCACGCTTCTCCCCAGGTGTTCTGTTCCTAGGAAACCCTCCTCGTTACCGTTAGCGAAGGGCACGCCATGCGCCGACAGTTCAATGCCAAACAAACCAGCAGCGACCGGTCCGCCTAACACTAGGGCGATAAAGGCCCCCGCTAAAAACCTTCGAATCATAGTTGCACCTTCGGGGTGAATGCGACTTTTATTGCATCTGCCACAGTCAGCAACACCAATATGATCGCCCCTGTTACAGCAAGTACGGCAAGAATCACCGAGATATCCCGTTGCGCGACTGCATTAGACACCAAAAGCCCCACTCCAGGATGGTTAAATAACGCTTCGACTGTGACTGTCCCTGCTACCAAAACACCTGCTGTTGTAGCCATTGAAGTAGCAAATGTCGGTGCGGATAGCGGCAGGATATGTCGAAGTGCCAGCTGATTTCCCACGATTCCGTTTAGCTCAGCATTGCGGACCGCAGTGTTGTGAGAAGCATCCTCGAACGCTGCGAAAAGAATTCTCGAATTCCAGGCCGCCTGAGGAATTACCAGCGCCATAACCGGTAATGCGTACATACTTATCTGGGTTGGCAAGCCTTCCGCGGTGATAGTGACCGCGGGAAACCAACCAAGCCAGAGAGAGAATACCGCTACCAGAAACACACCAACGACAAACTCTGGTAGCGCAATTAATGCCACTGTCGATCGGTCAATAATGTGCGAAATCCAGGGTTTTTCAGCACGTGAAGCCCAAAAAATGGCGATTGCTACCGAAAGAACAGCAGTGACTAAAAATGCCATACCAGTTGTTGCCAGCGTCACAGGCAGCGCTGAACTCAGCAGATTAATAATCGGTACTCCGTTTACGGAAGTACCAAAGTCGCCCGCAAACGCACTTCCCAGCCAGCTCAGGAAGCGGGCCATAAGCGGCTTATCAAGATTCAGGTTTCTTTCTAGCGCTGCCAGAGCTTCCGGGGTCCGGTTTGCGCCCAAGATTGCGGAGGCAGCATTACCGGGCAGCCAATCAATCGCTACAAAAACAAGTCCGAGAACTGCGAAAAGTAAGCCTCCACGAATTATCAGCCGAGGAATAAGCCAACGCGCGATTTCCGCTGGCACACTAAGCCTTCTGGACGGTTTCAAGAAGGACACGACCATAGCCTGGAGCCTTAGGCAGACCACTCAAATTAGCTCTCGCAATATCGACTCCGTCAGATGCACCCCAGACCAGATACCCGGATCGCTCGAACTCAATCTTCTGCAGCTGGCGGCTTAGCTGGTTAATTCTCTCAGTATCGGTGCTTTCCAGTACCTGGTCATAGATCTCGTTGAATTCAGCATCATCAAATGCGGTCTCATTAGAGGCCGCGTCACCGTCGAGAACCTTCCCGGCGAAGAAGAGCACGGAATCGTTAGTTCCCCAATAGCCACAATATAGGTCTGCCTTGGTCCATGTCTCGTCGTAGAAAGTACCCGAATCCTGCTCCACTACATTGAGAGTCATGCCGATTTCTTTCACCTGATCAGCGATAACCTTCATCGCCTCTACTTGACCCGGAGCCTCAGGGGTAACGTACAAGTCATACGTTTTCTCAAGGTCAAAATCTGCCTCTTGGAGGAGATTCTTCGCTTTCACAACGTCACGCTTACGCACTAACGAAGAATCCAGGTTCGAATCTGCCGTTCCAAGAATGTCGTTTGCAGGGGTTCCATAACCGGAGAGAGCTCGTTGGATGATTTGCTCCCGATCAACTGCAAGGCGCAGCGCCTGACGAACTTTCACATCTGAGAAAGGCCCATCTGAGGTACGCATGATTAGTGGAATAACCGAGTCATTCATCCGGCGCACAATCTTTATATCTTCATTTCCTTCGACGGATCGGGCCGCAATAGGACCCGCAGCTTGAGCTAAGTCAATTTGCCCGGACAACAGCGCATTAGTCATTGCGGTGGAGTCTTCAAATGGAATGACATGGACCTCAGCAACTCCTGCTACTGTTCCGTGATAGTTATCGAAACGCTTGAGCTTAGCAGAACCATTTTCCCAACTGACCAGCTGGAACGGCCCCGATCCAATGGGCTTTTCAGCAGAAGAACCCTTCTTCATCACGAAGGTCATCAATCGCGCAAGCATCGGAAGCTGTGAATTCGGTTCCGCAGTTTCCATCACAACGACGTTGGCTCCAGCAGCACGAATGCTATCAGGCATCACTGGAAGCCGGAATGAGTTTTCCTCATCCGAAAGCATCTTCTTCAACGACCACACGACATCTTCAGATGTGACCGAGGAACCATCATGGAAGGTAGCGCCGTCGGCAATCATAAATTCCCACTCAGTCGGATTATTCTGTTTCCATTCCTGCATCAGGCGTGGCACTACAGTTTCTTTCTCGCCCGGCACCGTCAGAGCCTCCCAGATCAGGGAGCTAATAAGCATATCTGAATCATTAGGCAAAAGCTGGTAAGGGTCTCGTTGAGCGCTTGCCGCTTTCCCGAGAGCCCCAACACGCAGCACATTAACGTTTTCGACTTCATCCCCACTGGCAGCCCCATCCCCTGCCGTCGACTCTCGTGACGTACACGCCGTCAGAAAAGTGCCTGTCCCAATAACTGCCATTGCAGCGAGGAATTGGCGTCGAGAAAAATTGGTCATGATGGTTCCTTAATCTCTAAGAAAGACTGCCCACAGGAGAAAAGACATTACTAACAACTACAGCAGCAGTAAAGCTTAGGCAAGCCTACTAACGAAATTCTTTTAAGAATAATTATCTAGGTCACCCTTTACAGCATAGGTTACCCTCACCTAATCTCTTTGTCATGCAGAATTTGCACCTGAGCCAAGAACTCTCACACAGGATCGTTAAAGCTGCCGACGAACTGGCTGCGACACAGAAGATTAACTCTCCCGACTCGTACAATGCCATCAATCATCTTTTGACTGATGAGCTGGAGGAACTGAAAGAACTAATTCTGCTCTCCCCTACTGCCCATGCCACTTCCATCCATGGACTTCCCTTCCCTGCAGTTCACGGACCTACCCCAGCCACGTGGCAGGAATGCGTTGGCAAGGTCCGAACCTGGAGATTCGTTCTTGCGATTATCGCTAGCGCTGTCGGTCGCCCATTCGGATGGTTCGGACAGCAGAAAGGCCGTATCACCACAGACTTGGTGCCGACCCGCGGCCAGGAGAACCAGCAAGTTGGCGCCAGCAGCAACACCACATTGACTCTGCACACGGAAGATGCTTTTCATCCGCGGCGCGCGACGCACTTCGCTTTATTTGGTCTTCGTAACCCCAAAAATGTCGGCACTACGCTGGCCCCCATCGATGAAGCATGGCATCTACTCGATGTAGATTCGAAAAAAATTCTAACCGGGGACGGAGCCATCATTATTCCAGATGCATCTTACGGTGATTACGAATATGCAGCTCCTACTGCCATGACATCAATCTGGAAAACTGATGGCAATTTAGGCATGAGGTTTGACCCCGCCTACACAGACAAAAATTCTGGAACCTTACAGTGGTGGGAGGCATTTGAGAAGCTTCAACAGGCTCTTCACACTGTCACCTATACGGTGCCTATAAAGCCAGGTCAGATGGTCATCATCAACAATGACCGATGCGCCCACGGACGAGTACCTTTCGTAGCCAACTACGACGGGACCGACCGCTGGATGCTACGCATCAACATTATGGGAACCAAAAACACACGCCCCATCAATGAAATCAACGAACCCGGCTACGGCCAACACATCCGATTTATGGATGGTGAAATCCTATGAAACAGCGAACTAACCTGACCGTCCTCAGCAGATCAGAATTAGCTCAAATAAAAATTTCACCCGAGTCCGTACTCGAGTCGGTGAAATCCGCTCTCATCGAGCTCGACCAGCCAGGAACTCTGTGCCCAGGGAAAATCAAAGTTGAAGTACCTGAAAGCGTGAGTTACTCGATGGTCGGCAGAAGTCGTTCTTCAAATTCCGTCGGATTCAAGACTTCCTATACCCATTGGAGCAAAACTCACCAACAAAGCGCCAGGGATAGAAGCTATTACACGACCCTCACACTGTACGACGATTCCAGCGGATATCCTATTGCACTTCTCGACGGCGCTGCGGCAGGAACTCTCAGAACCCCGGCAGTCTCAGCGCTATTGGCACAGTATGCTGGTGCAATTCCTCAGAGCGCTCTCATCATCGGTTCGGGAACCCAAGGACAAAACGCAGCCCCTTTTCTCCTTGAAACCTTTGAAACATTAAACACGATTTATCTCGCCGGCAGCCACAGCGTGGGACTAGAGAAAGGCGCCAAGATTGCATCAACAGCAGCAGTGAAGCTTGGCCGAAAAATAAGAATCAAGATTGTAGACGATCCTACAACTGTGAGTTCAAACTGTGATCTCATTATCGGGGCCGCTGGACCTGAGACTCGTTGTACTGTCACAGCATCCGATATTCCCCGGCACGCAACCGTCGTTGTTGTGGGCTACGGAATCGCCCCTGATATCTGTCATCAAGCGAGCAGAGTCATCACGACGAGTATCGAACAGATGAATGTTACCGGTCGCGATTACGCTGACACCGATGGTCGGTTGCCGAATGTCCATGCCGAACTATCCGATTTGCTCCGCAAAGGGCGCAAACTGCCTCGTATTGACGAAACTACGTTTTGCTATAACAGCGGACTAGTTCTAACCGATATCGCTGTCGGCCAAATCCTCGCCAAGGAAGGTCTTAAGCAGGGATTCGGGACGGAGATATCCCTGTGGTAAGTGCCATATCATGCAAGATTGATGTTCCAAGCTGGCAAACGGCTCTGATTGGCTCAGGGAAACTTGACTTCATTGCTGAGCTTTCCGACACCCCTTTTCATGTCCTTTGCCCAAACCAATTTGCTCAAACACTTTCAGCCTGGCATACAACCGCTAAGGAAGTCGGCATTAAATTCGGTATCCGGTTTGGCAAAAAGGCAAATAAGTCCGCGCACTTCAGTCGCGAGATAGCACTGAGTGCTCTTCGTGGTTTCGACAGTGGAATCGATGTCGCCAGCGTCGAAGAGTTCCAATCATCTCTGGCCGCTGGTGTACCAGGAAATAAATTAATCATTACTGGTGCTACACCGAGTCGAGAACTTATCCATTTGGCAGTTTGCCACGATGCAACTCTAACGATTTCCAATGAAGTAGATTCAAGAATAATTTCCCAATTTGTCGACGAAATCGATACGCCTAATCAGCTCCGAGTTCTTCTCCGGATTGCGAACCAAACCCCCTCCACACGGTTTGGTATGAGCATCGATACCGCCTTGTCTCTAACCGCTCGTCTTAGCCAAGGCCGTGCCAACATCGAAATTACCGGCCTAAGTTTCCACTGCAACGGTTATGACCTCCACGAGAGGATAAACATGTCGCATCTGGCAATCGACACCCTACTCAAGGTGCGCTCCCTGTCTCCACGGGCCGACACTATTTCCATTGGAGGTGGATTTCCCACAAGCTCAGTCGAGTATGGAGTCTGGCGAAACCTGCAATCTCGACTAAAAAACGAAATGTTCATAGATTCGGATAAACCTAAAGACCAATATCCGTTCGGATCACCTTTATCCGGACAATACTCACTACGGTTTATAGCTAATCAACATCGCCCACTGACACGTCGAGATATGGAGTCCACTCGACGCAGCTCGGACTCCATGGCTCAGCGCGCTCATCGTCACAACATAAAGATTTTGGCAGAGCCTGGACGGTCTTTATGCCAGTTCGCGGGTGCTAGTTTCTTTCCTGTTCTTTCGTGTCACGCATTGCCCAATGCTGCACGGACAGTAACTGTCGTACGTGGAACTAGTCTCAGCCTCTCAGAGCAATGGTTCAACTCGGAGTATTATCCGGACCCATACCTTGTGCGCAACGGAGTCATTATCGACTCGGGAGTAGCTACCGCAACAGCAGTTTCCGGATCAACGTGCTTAGACAGCGATTATCTCAGCAAAAGAATGATTCAACTCCCCGACAGGCCTCGACCTGGAGATTTCCTAGTCTATCCCGACACAGCCGGGTATCAAATGGACTCGAACGAGTCTGCTTTCCACGGATATCGGATTCCTCAGAAATACGCCTTTAATCCTGTCACCATGACCATCACGGAAGATCGCTAGAACAGAGGCCAAATAAAGATGCCAAAAAGAATTTATACGCAGATGTCTCAACTCATTGGCAATACTCCTCTGTTCGAGCTTGTCTGTACGCCCCAGAAAAGTCGCGTTTTGCTTAAGCTCGAGCAATTCAACCCAACTGGAAGTGCGAAAATCCGGATGGCCCAGTCGATGATTAAGGCGGCAGAGCAGGATAACCGACTTCAAGAGCATGGCACTATCGTTGAATCGACTTCCGGTAATACTGGACAGGGCTTAGCACTTCTTGCACTTGAGCGCGGATACGACTTCGTAGCAGTCGTCGATAATCATTCTTGTAAAGATAAATTGAACTCCATGCGTGCAATGAATGCACAGATGTGCTTCGTTTCCAATCAAGATGACGATTCGCTCGCCACATCGGCTAGAGAAAACCATGCTGAGGAGCTCGGCAAACAACACGGCTGGGTATTCATGAAGCAGCATGACAATGTCGCAAACTCGATGGGTTATTACCCTGCAGCTGATGAAATTTTGAATGATCTTGGGGAAAGTCCGACTCATATCATTAGTGCCGTAGGCACAGGTGGAAGCCTCTTTGGAGTTACTGAACGTCTCCATCAATTGGGACACCGTCCCACTATTATAGGCGTCGAACCGGAAGGTTCCATTGCATTCGGTGCTCCTGGACACGACTATTGGCAATCTGGAACGGGCACCCCCGAAGGTGCAGTTATCGGCACTTCAGTTCGCTACGACTTACTCGACTACGGAGCAAAGGTATCCGACAAAGCAGCTTTCGCTGCATGCCGAACAATCGGAAAGCACATGGGGCTTCTACTGGGAGGATCTGCTGGCGGAGCCGTAATAGCAGCCCTCGAGCTCCTGCCGGGCTTTCCCGCTGGCTCTACATCGTTGACCATGGTGTGCGATGGAGGGGAAAAGTATCTAGATACCGTATTCAACGATGAGTGGATGTCCGAACGTGGTTTACTCGATGTCGCCCTCGAGGACAAAATTTGGGAACAAGTTATGTCATTGCGCGCTGGGGAAAGCCCAATTTCGCTAAATTCAACACGAGTTTCATGGTCGAAGGAAAAGTAGTGCCCGGAGCTACCTCTCAGAAACTAAACCGCCAGATTTTGGCGTTGTCTCTTCCCCTTGCCGGCACACAGCTTGCGAATATCGCAATTTCAACCACCGACACTTTCATGATGGGCCAACTTAGCCTCGGGGCTCTTGCTGGCGGAGGTTTGGCAGTTGTGTGGTTTAACCAGATACGCACAATGGCCGTGGGCCTATTAACACCGCTGGGCAATAGAATTGCGTCGGCTCATTCACTCTACGAAAGCAAATCTCGCGAGCGAGCGGACTCCGAACTATCTGCCGCTACGCTGCAACGCGAAATTCGCAACCTCTCACGCGCCGGCTGGCTATTAGCAACTGTCAGCGGTCTAGTGGGAGCACTGGTTCTGATGGCGATTGCCTACGCCCTACCGTTTTTCGGCCAGTCCGCTGAGATTAGTTCCGCAGCCACTTCCATGATGTGGTTGCTCGCGCCAGGTCTTGTTCCTTGTTTGTGGTTCCAAGTCTCCCGTCAGTTTTGTGTAGGCCTCGGCAAACCAAAATCGCTACTACACATAACCGTGGCGATGATCGTAGTGAATGCAGCGTTGAACTACGCGCTCGGTTTTGGATTCGGGCCGTTTCCTGCATTGGGTCTGCTAGGCATTGGACTGTCCACCACACTGGTTCATTTATTGTCGGCCCTAATTTATCTGCGAATCACCATCCGAGATCCCGACCTCTCAACTTTTCTTGCCCTCGATTTCTGGAGTGCCGACGGAGACACGATGCACGGAAGGCTCCGTCACCTCGTCCGCACTCAGCTTCGTCTGGGGCTTCCAGTCTCAGCAACCTACGGAGCCGAAGCGGGCATGTTTTCTGTGCTGGCGATGGTCATGGGATCCTTTGGCACAGAAGCACTCGCAGCGCACAACGTCGTCTATCAAATAACCTTTATTGTTTTCCAGATTGGTGTTGGGTTCTCCCACGGCAGCTCTATTCTTGTGAGTCGCGCTTGGGGTCTGAATGACAACTCCCTTGCACGCCAAGTCGGCATTCGAACTCAAACGATGATGGCTGCCATCGTTGCTGTTGCTTCCGTCAGCTTTCTTTGCGCTCCCCGCCTCGTACTTTCCCCATTTATAAGCAGCTCCGAGAAATCCAATGCCACCGAGACATTAAGCATCGCATTGGGGTTGTTGGCTATTGGCGCAGTGATGGAATTTGTCGATACTGCACAAAACATAGCTATCGGTCTCCTGCGCGGGATTAGCGACACCACTACTGGTTTGAAGGCATCCCTCACTGGTTATTGGATTATAGGTTTGCCAGCTGCTTTAATACTTGCTTTTCCCATCGGTCTAGGGCCTCACGGGGTGTGGTGGGGATTGGTCATCGGGCTTGCCAGTTCTTCAATAATCCTTTGGAGAGCTTTCCTTCTCGCGACGCGTAAAGACCTTACCGTGAAACTCTAAAGAACTCGTCCCTCAAAGCGATATCCACGTCGCAGGTATCCGGTCGTTCACGTTCGTGTGCAACACTTAAAAGCATGGTTGACAAGCAGGCCGACACCTCATCATGCAGCGAAGCCCAACAGGCTTCGCCAGCTTTTGACGAAACTACAGAGTTTTCCACAAACCGGCTCGCAGGCGAGTTCACCGACGAAGACCGTTACGAGATTTTCAATGATGACCAGCTCTCCCTCAAGGCTGCCTTGATTTACCTGGTCGCAGCGCTTGTGGGCGGTTCGGTTATCGCTCTGGCGTCCTGGTTCGCCTTCCACCGCACAAGCGTTTAAGGCACTGGCCCAGGACGTGGACGCGGAAGTCTCTGCCGGACTCGACCAGTACGACCCGGAGCTCATCGACGGTGTGCGCGTGCTCTGGATTACCGAGGGCACCGCCGCCCGCGAAGAGACCGCGTTCCGGCATGCCCTCAAGACCGGGCACAGGCTGCGTGCTGCCGGCCAACGACTCACGGATGCAGCCATCATCGACGCCTACGAGCACGCCTATAACGTCGCACAGACCCACGGAGGCGCAGGCCGCCCTGCAGAGCTTCCCCCGATGCGCGACCGTCAGACTATGGCACGACGAGTCCGCGGCTACGTGACGCAATCCAAGAACGCGGCCTCCATGGGGCCGAGCGCGCCTGGAAAGGCAACCAGCAGCGAGCGCAAAGCCTTAGCCACGATGGGCCGCAAGGGCGGACAGAAAGCCGCACAACGCTGGAAAGACCGTGATAGCGACTATGCGCAGTCCGAGCGAACACACAGGAGGAAGCGCGTACAGGGGCAAACAACGCGTGCAAAAATTCAAGCCCTTATCGGTCAAAGTTTTGTGGAAACTGGCGTGATCTCATCACGTAAAGAAATCATGGCTGAAACAAGTGTGTCTGAATCTACCGTTAAACGGCATCTGCGAGATCTGCGTACCGCGGGGTTGCTTCCTGAGTTGTAGGGGGGGTCATACCGTAAGCAATGTACGGTTCCCCTGCCGCTAGGCAGTTAGTAAAACTTCTCAAGAAGAGTTTTACAGAAGCTGGAAAAGATCAGCTGGAGTATCAGAGGACAAAACAGCATTGACAAACGGAGCAAAACTTGGGGCACTTCAGCGAGCGAAAATTTAAGTCCTTGTCGGTCAAAGCTTTGTTGAAACCGGAAAGCTTCCATCACTTAAAGAAATTATGGCTGAAACAGGTATGTCCGGGTCTACTGTCAGGACGGCATTTGCGAGAACTGCTGTCTTGACAGACGAGGGGACAACCCTACGACGTTAGGTAGGTTGGACTATGGGTAAACATTCATTGTCCACGTCCGGTTGTTTGAGAACCTTTTTCCGAGTTTTGCGCCCTTCCTGTTAATGCGGTCATGCCTGCGCTCAATAGGGCTATCAAGGCGACTATCCAGCCAATGCCAGAGTACTCAACCTTGAAGGTCGTGAATATCGCCCCAGCAGCAGCAATAAATAGAAAAGAGGTAGTTAGTTGTCTCATTTCTATCATCTATTCCCATGAATTAAAAGCGCATCCCTCAATCACTCCCACTGTTGCCCCTGTAGCTGCAGATATGCATAGAAGGCAAGCCGTGCCTAGTGTAACAAGGCATCCCGCGCTGCAAGCAATGCTCAGAGCTGCAACCGCCCATGAAGCGATTCCTTGGCTGCTCAAGCAATCGTTGAGAGCTCCCCAATTCATTCCGTAGGGGGTCACCATTCTCTCACTGGGGGATGATGGATAGGTTGTCTGAGCGCCAACCTCCACAAACTCTTCCTTTTGCAAATCTCCGTTAACGAAGACGCTCACGGTTCCGGTGGTCTCCGTTGCTTGGGCAAGATTGATTTGAACAGTGTTCTCGAGAGTTCCCGTGGGAGAGAAACCTGCTACGGCTATGCTTCCATCCGTTAGTCCTTTAATCGGGGCGGAAGCATAGTAATATCCCTCAGGCGTTTGTTTGACGGAAATCGATTTATAATCAATGAACTGACCATTTTTCAGAACTGCATCCTCATTAAATGCTTTCTTCATTGAAGATTCGAACGAGGCTGCTTCAGCACCTAGGATCTGTCTATTTTCCTTCTCGGCTTGGGCGTTGCGGGTCAGTGAGTCAATTGCTGCACTGTTTGTAGACTCTGGTTCCGTTTCAGGGGTTTGTGTTGATGATGAGGCTTGGACTGCCATTGCTGGTGGCTGGGCCGTCGCCGTAGATACGGCAATAAAAGCTGCGGCTAGGCCTTTTGCTACTTTATGCATCCTGTGCTCCTGAGAGAATCTAGTTGGTGGTTGAGTCCCACATTGCCGACTGGTGGGATATGCCCATTTTCTACTTTTGTACACTATTTAATTCATGAAATTTGAGAAGAGGATACGAAAGTACCCTATTGGTGAAAAGGGGGAACATTTGTGGACGAAGAATGGTTATCCTGAGGGATTGTTTTCGGATGATGGGGAACCTTGTTCTCAGGGAAACGTACGGAGTCGGCGGCAGGCGGAACACGCTCGAGCCTGGGCTACCGCACGCCGGCTGAAGTCGAAGCCGAATTTTGAAAAACACCACCCCGGTCAAGAAATGATGGAAATCAAGGCACAAGCCTAGGGACAAAACCTGAGGCACTTCACAGCACCAGTACGGCGTTCACACACTGCTGCTTGAATTGATCGGAATAAGCGCTAGGCATAATGACCATATTTCATGTTGAGAGTTTCTCCATCAACAAGAATCCTGGCACCTCATTTAATGCTTCTTCTCCTGGCGATAATGGAAGCGTAGAAGTTTACCGAGCGCAGGGATAGGAGACCATGGAATCTGCGGTAATACTAGAGATCTCAGCGTTTGCGTTGATAAAAACTGTTTCTTGGCTCCCCTACGGCCCGACCATGAACTCCCATTAAACGTACCGCTGCGCATAGCGGCGCATTCCAAAGTTGGGTTCCCACACCTAAAGGGAATAATGGGGGAACCCAGCTTTCGATGTGGTCGCCACTTTACTAAAATATCTATCTCAATTTTTCGCCCATACCGAATTCTGATAGTGCATACGACCGTTCATTCCAAGCCTACCCACGTGGTGGTGTCATCGGTGTGAAGCTGCTTTTTCCAGATGGGGACTTCCGCCTTGACGCGGTCGGCGCAGGTCGAGGCCGCCTCGAAGGCGTCCTTGCGGTGCGCGGAGGCAGCGGCGACGATGAAGGCGGATTCGCCAATTTCTAGTGGGCCAGTACGGTGTGCGCACCAGAGGCGCACGGCGGGGAAGGCGGCAGCGACTTCAGCGGCCACGCGCTCGATCTCTTCTTGGGCGCTAGGATGCGCGGTGTAGGTAAGGAGTTTCACACCCCGGCCGGAGTCGTGGTTGCGCACGATGCCGTCGAATACAACGACGGCGCCGGTTTCAGCGGTGGCGATGTCCGGGGCTGAGATGGGCTCAGCGCTGATGTGGGCGCCGATAAGGCCGAAATCAGTGCTCATGAATGCCTTCCAGCTGGTTGATGATGTGGTGAAGAACTGGTTCGAGGACCGTGCAGCCGTCTTTGGCAGCGCCCGTCGAGCCGGGCAGGGCCATGGCGAAAGTGGACCCGGTGACTCCGGCAATCGTGCGGGAGAGCGCCGCGGTGGGGATGGCGGCGGAGTGCGCGTAGAAGGCGTGGGCTAGGCCGGGGAGCTCGCGCTCGAGGTGTGGGGTGAGCGCTTCGACGGTGCGATCATCCGGTGTGATGCCCGTGCCGCCGGAGGTGAGGATGACGGAGGGCGCATCGGCGAAGGCGGTGGCTAGGGCGGCGTCGATGTCGGCGTCCGCGACGACGAGGGGTTGCGGGGTATCGAAGCCTTGTTCACGCAGGAAGTTCACCAAGATGGGGCCGGAACGGTCCTCATACTCGCCGGCGGCGGCGCGGGTCGAGGCAACGATAACGAGTGCGCGGCGGGTCATGAGAGCGGGAACACCTCCACAAGGTCGCCGGCTGAAAGCTGCGTGTTAGCCGGGATACGGATGAGGGCGTTAGCGCCGATGGCCTGGGACATTAGATGGGAGCTGGTGCCGCCGAGGAAGGAGGCATGGGCGGTGCCGTCGGACATGCTGATAGTTCCGCGGCGGAACTGCTCGCGGTTGTTGAGTCCATCTGCGGGTTCCACCAGGTGTGCGCGGACCGGTTTCGGGGCATGGCCAAGGACGGGTGCCAAGTAGAGGCGGAAGCTCACCAGCGTGGAGATGGGATTGCCGGGGAAGCAGACCACGGGGACGTCGCCAAGGCGGGACAGGCCCTGTGGGCCGCCGGGCTGCTGGGCCACATGGCCGAACCAGCCGTCTTCTTCGAAGATTTGGCGGATGACCTCGAATTTTCCGTGGGAGATACCGCCGGAAGTAACGATGATATCGGGGCGGTGGGTGATGACTGCTTCAGCGAGGTCGGAGCGAAGAGTATCGGGATCGTCGTTCGTGCGCACGAAGCCAGCCACGTCGATGCCAAACTGCGCAGCCAAGGCCGCGAGCATCGGTGCATTGGAATCGGGGATGGTGGCCTCGCCGTCGCCGCCGATTTCCGCGCCACCGGTGCAGATGAGGATGCGGGCGGGCGCGTACGTGCGGACCTCGGCCAAGCCTTGGGAGGCGAGGGTGGCGATGGAGGGGGCGTCGAGAAGCGCGTGCTCATTGATGAGGGTTGTGCCGGCCTTGACATCGGAGCCCGCGCGGCGGATGAACTGCTCAGGGGCTGCCGGCACAGTGACCGTGGCGCCTTCTTCCGGGAAGTGCGGAGGCTCGCAGTGCTCGACGGGGACGATGGTGACGGTGCCTTCAGGGATTTTTGCGCCGGTCATGATGGGCAGGGCGGTGTCTTCGGTGAGGTCACCCGGGGGATCCCCAGCCGCTATCGTGCGGCCCACGGTGAAGGTACCGCCATCACAGGTGGAAAGCGCATAGCCATCCATCTGTGAGTTATCAAAAGGCGGAAGGTTGTGTTCGGCGCGGTACGTGGCGGCGGCGCGGCGGCCGAAGGCGCTGGTCAGGGGTGTGGAGACCGCGCGGGGCTGCGGAAGAGCCGCGCGAACGGCGGCGAGGTGTTCCTCATAGGTGCGCATCGGGTTCCTTCCTGTCACGGAGGCTGGCATAGTGGCAACTATGGTCGACATACATTACTTTGCCGCAGCTCGTGCCGCCGCGGGGCGCGCGCAGGACACAGCGCAGGCGGAAACGTTGGGGGAGCTGCTGGACGTGTTGCGCGCTCGGCACACCGGCAGCACCGAGGCCGGCATGAGCTTTGCGGAGGTGCTGGAGCGCTGCACCTTCCTGGTGGATGGTGCGAGCGCTACCGAGGACGCTGTGCTTAGCGACGCCTCCCGCGTCGACGTCCTCCCGCCCTTCGCTGGCGGTTAGTCCTGGCGGCGCAGGGGGCTGGTGAAGAAGTTCACCACGCTGGAGACAATCGCGAGCACAATCGCACCGATGATGGCGGCCCACCAGCCGTCGATGACGAGCGAATCCATCAGCGCGCTGACGAGGAGCAGGACCGCGCCGTTAATGACGAGCGCGAAGAGGCCCAGGGTTAGGCAGGTCAGCGGGGCGCCGAGGAAGCGGAGCACCGGGGTTACTACCTCGTTAACGATGATGAAGACCGCCGCGATGAGCAGGAAATTCTGGGCGGTCGCAGGCTCGATGGAAATTCCGGGAATGAGTGCGACCACGGCCCAGAAGGCCACCGCGACGGAGATGACGTTGAGTCCAAAATTGATGAGAGTTTTCATACTCTCCACCTTATGCCTACGCGTTAAAGGCCGCCTCCCAAGCGGTGAGGAGAGCCTCGGTCTCTTCCGCCGTGGTGACGGTGACACGCACGCCTTCGGGGAAGGCGCGGACGAGGACGTCATTCTCCGCGAGCTGTGCCGCGACGTCCTGCGGGGAGCCCAGCTTCGCAATGGAGTCGGCGGCGAACCAGATGTGATTGGCCTGGGATTCCGGTACGCCAAAATCCGCGAAGTGCTCCACCAGGCGGTCGCGCTGCTCCACGGTCTCGTCGGTGCGCTCACGCAGCTCTTTCTGGGCGGCCAGCGAGGCTAGCGCACCCGCCTGTGCGATGGAATTAACGGAGAAGGGGATGGCGACCTTGCTCAGCGCCTCGATGATCTCGGCGTTGCCGAAGGCATAGCCCAAGCGGACGCCGGCCAGCCCATAGGCCTTGGAGAAGGTGCGCAGGCCAATGACATTGTCGTGGGTGTGGACATAGTCGGTGGCCAGCGGGACGGCGTCGTTGCGGTTGTACTCGATGTAGGCCTCATCGAGCGCCACGATGACGTCCTTCGGGACCTTGGCCAGGAAAGCGTCGAATTCCTCCTTGGTGATGACGGAGCCGGTGGGGTTGTTCGGGTTGCACACGAAGATCAGGCGGGTCTTATCCGTGATGGCAGCCGCCATGGCCTCCAAGTCCACGCGGTGATCCGCGGTGAGCGGAACCTTGACCGGGGTAGCGCCAACGACCTGCGCGAAGATGGGATAAGCCTCGAAGGAGCGCCAGGGGAAGACAATCTCATCACCGGGCACCGAGGTGATCTGCACCAGCTGTTGGCACATCGCGGAGGAACCCGCGCCGCAGGTGACCTGCTCCGGGGTGACACCAAGGTTTTCGGCGAGTGCCTTGCGGATTTCCACCGCGCCCATATCCGGGTAGCGGTTGACGTGCGCGGCTGCAGTTTCCATGGCCTTGAGCGCGCCGGGCAGCGGCTCCTGAGTTGCCTCATTGGAGGAGAGCTTCAAGGCGTGCTCGGCGTTCTTTCCGGGAACGTAGGCGGGCAGGGAGGAAAGGTCTGGTCGAATCATGTTCTCCACCTTAGGCGTTGCGGGGGCCACGAGGGCCGAAGTCGAAATCAGCGGTCTGCGGCCCGAAGGCCTGAAGGCCCTTCGGCGCGTCGAAAGCATCGAGGCGCACTTCGAGGAAGGCGCCGCGCTCTGGATGGGCGGCGATGTCTTCCAAGGCCTTGGCTAGCTCGCCTTCGGTTGAGGCCACGTAGGACTCCATCGTGGTGTCCTTCATGAAGGCCTTAGGCAGGGCCGTGTAGTCCCACATCTGAATCTCGTTGTACTCGCGCTCCATACCCAGGATGTAGCGCTCGATGGTGTATCCATCGTTGTTCACCAGCACGATGATGGGCTTGAGATCCTGGCGCAAGATGGTGGAGAGCTCCTGGGCGGTGAGCTGGAAGGAGCCATCGCCGATGAAGAGAACATGGCGGCGTTCCGGGTTGGCCAGCTGCGAGCCCAGCACGCAGGGCAGGGTAAAGCCGATGGAGCCCCAAATGGTGGAGTTAATGTACTGCACGCCCTCGGGCATGCGCTGCTGGCCCAAGCCAATGTTGGAGGTGCCGGCTTCAGCGATGACCACGTCATCTTCCTGGATGAAGCCGAGCATCTGCGGCCAGATGCGCTCCTGGGTCAGCGGGGCATCCGGGTTCGGCTCGAAGGGCTCGGGTTCGAAGGCCGCGCTTGGCGACGCCTCGGCTTCCTGGATGCGGTCGAGGAGGACGTCGAGAAGCTCCAGCGTATTGATGCCCACGAAGAACTCACCGTTGGCGTTGACGTGCTGGTCGCCGAAGTTATAGACGCGGGCATCGGCCAGGTTATGAGTGAAGGAGCCGGAGTTGACCTCGATGAAGCGCGGGTTCGTGGTGACCAGGAAATCGGATTTTTCGATGCGCTCCTGCACGCCCGGTGCGGAGGCCGCACCGTTATAGGTGCCGATGAACAGCGGGTGGCGCTCAGACAGAATGGCCTTGCCGGAAGAGAGCTGGGAGTAGGGTAGCTGGGCCTTGTCGATGATGGCGCGGAACTTTTCCGTGAAACCGTGGCGGTTGGTGTCCTGATCGATGAGGATGATCGGGTCCTTGGCCTTCTTTAGGTGCTCCAAGAGGTAGTCCGCGGCGGCGTTTAGGCGCTCCGGATCGGAGGTTGCCAGCTCGGTGGAGAAAGGCTCGTCGGGGACCTCGATGGTCAGGTGCGTGATATCGGAAGGAATCTGGATGTGCACCGGGCGCTTCTCGCGTAGGCAGGTGTGCAGAGCGCGGTCGAATTCCTCGACCACGTTCATGGGGGACACGCGTGTGGCCACTTCGGTGAAGGGCGCGAAGGAATCGAGCATGTTGGCAAAGTCGCCGTCGGCAAGCGAGTGGTGCAGGTTCCAGCGGAACTCCGTGGCGTACTGGGGTGGTGCGCCGGCGAGGGAGACCAGCGGGACGTGCTCGGCGCGGGCACCGGCGATGCCGTTGAGCGCGGAGAGCTCGCCCACTCCGTAGGTGGTGAGCAGGCAGCCTACGCCGCGTTGGCGGGCATAGCCGTCAGCGGCATAGGCGGCATTGAGCTCGTTGCAGGCGCCGACGAAGCGGATGCCTTCGGAGGCCTCGATCTGCTCGAGGAAGCTCAGGTTGAAGTCACCGGGCACGCCGATGATTTCAGTAATACCGATGGCCTTGAGGCGGTCCAGGATGAAATCACCAATGGTGGTCTGCATGAGAGGGTCCTTTCTATGTGTTTCGTGCGTCGTGGCGCTTCTTGCCCAGCCAGATGAGGGCCAAGGTCACAATCCAACAGGGTAGGACAATGGCGCCGGTGCGGTAGTCCGGCAGCATGAACATCAAAGCGATGATGAGGGCGAAGAAGCCCAAGCACAGGTAGTTAGCGATGGGGTAGAGGGGCGCGCGGAAAGCAGCATCCGGGCAGCGCTTGCGGAAGTTCAGGTGTGCTACGGCGATGGCGGACCAGGAGATGAGCTCCGCGCCGACGATGATGGCGAGCAGAACAATCAGGATCTTGCCCTCGAAGAGGAAATTAAGCAGCACGGCAGAACCCATGAGCAGGGAGTTGAAGAGCAAGGCGCGAACCGGCACGCCCTTAGCACTGACGGAGTTGAAGAAGGGTGGAGCTTGGCCGCCGCGGGAGAGATCCCTCAACATGCGCGCGCCGGAGAAGGTCATGGTGTTGAACACGGAGACGGCGGCGACCAGCACGATGAGGTTGAGGCCCGTGGCGGCGGCCGTAATGCCCAGGGTGCTCAGCGCGCGCACGAAGGGCGAGGTGGAGGTATCAAGTTCGTTCCACGGAGCGAGCAGCACGATGATGCCGATGCCGCCGACGTAGAAGATGAGGATGCGCCAGATCACGTTGTTGATGGCCTTGGGCAGGCTTTTAGCGGGATCCTGTGCCTCGCCCGCGGCGGTGCCGATGGAGATGATGCCGCCGAAGGAGAAAATCACCGCGACGAGGGAGAAGAGCACGCCGGAGGCACCGTTGGGGAAGAAGCCGCCGTGCTCGGTGATGTTGCTCAAGCCGAGGGCGGGCTCCGGGGTGAGGCCGAAGACGATGGCCGCGCCGACGACGATCATGAGGATGAGCGCGACAACCTTGATAAGGGAAAGCCAGAATTCCGCCTCGGCGAAGGCGCCGACGTGCACCAGGTTGATGGCGGTGACGATGACGAGCGCGACGAGGGCGGTGAGCCAGTGTGGGATTCCGGGGAACCAGAAGTCCATGATGGTTCCGGCAGCGGTGAGCTCCAGCATGCCGACGACGATGGTGGTAAACCACCAATTCCAGCCGGTGACGAAACCGGCGATGGGCCCGATGTATGAGCGGGCGTAGGCGCTAAAAGAGCCGGCGACGGGGTGTTCTACGGCCATCTCACCAAGCATGCGCATGATGAGGAAGATGATGAAACCGCCGATGGCATAGGCGGCGATAACGCCCGGACCGGCCTCCTGGATGGAGGCGCCGGAGCCCAAGAAGAGGCCCGTGCCGATGCACGAGCCAAAAGCGATCATCTGCAAGTGGCGCGACTTCATGCCGCGCTGCAGACCGTCGTCTGCACTCGTGTTGTCGCTGGCGACAACATCCTGTGCCCTGACGGAATTGTTGGTTGTGGTCATGTAGACGCCCTTCATGAACGTATATGTGTGACGTGGGTCATTTAACTGTAGGAGATTATTGCGCAGCACAGTTTTGTTTGTCACTAGACAATATTCGGAAGTATCTTTGACATATGTCAAAAGTGACACCCCCGCAGCTGACGAGCATTCAGGATATCGTCGACGAATGCGCCCAGATCCTGCAGCGCTCCGTCGAGGTGACTACCCCCGCCATCGCGGTGATTGCCGCCAGTGC